>Ga0116176_10000023_pt1 | contig 119618 bp, 108 predicted proteins | sample AD_STIC08_MetaG_FD_89803 | JGI IMG/M metagenome (GOLD analysis project Ga0116176, IMG submission 89803) | Active sludge microbial communities of municipal wastewater-treating anaerobic digesters from USA - AD_STIC08_MetaG | ecosystem: Engineered > Bioreactor > Anaerobic > Digestate | place...
AATCTTTCCATCGTTTTGTAGAGCAAGGGATGTAACGAAACCCGCAGAACCCTCATAAACAAACCCTTCACCTGTGATGAAGGTGGCATCAAGCGTTCCGTCTTGGTTGAGACGTGTAATACCATTTCCTATTTCTTGTTCGTCGTAAGAAGAGAAAGCACCTCCCACTAGAATCTTTCCATCGTTTTGTATGGCGACAGATAAAACTCCTCCACCTGGGTCAATCCCCTCACCTGAGTTAAATGAGCGGTCCAGGATAACAGTGGGACCCTCTTTGGTTGTGAAGTTCCAAGTTATTTTGTCATTAATACCTTCAAAAGGAAGTCCATTTTCATCTTCTATGGCACCGTCATCAATGAGGAAGTAGTAGGAGGTGTTGTAGTCAAGTACTTCTTGTGAGTTGAGGTAGACAGTTGTTCCATCTTCAAAATCTACTTGGTCATCATCGGTGACATCAAATGTTTCAACGACACTGTCATCGTCTGATTTGTAGAGGGTGATGGAACCTGTTCCTGGGTATACCTCTCTGTCAAATCCGAGGTAGAAGGGGTCTGTGTCAAAGTTATTTACCAAAGGTACCTCTGTTGCATCATCTTCAGGGTAGAGTTCGGTGATGAGAGGGGATGTTTCTGTGGTGAAGGTCCATACGGAAGGACTTAAGATTCCTGGAAAATCATTATCTTCTTGATCTTTCACGATTCCTTCATCTGCAAGGACATAATATCGTTTTCCTCCAAATTCAAGTGGAGATGATAGTGTTACGGTGAGTGTATCTGAGTCAGAAAGAGTTACTTGAGGACCAGTTATATCTATCGTTTCTACTATTGAGTCATCTGATGCGTCGTAGAGTGTAACGTTTCCAGTTGAGATAGTTATGTCACGGTCAAATGTGATAGTAAGGCCAGTTGATGGGTTTACTTGAGATTCGTTATTTGCTGGAGTAAGGCCTGCTATCTTAAATGCTTCTGAGTATATGTAGAGGCGACCAGCTCTCACAGCTGCTACCATCTGAGAGCCATCTGCAGATAAAGCAACAGAGTGCCAATACTTATCTGTATTCCCCGCAGGTTGTGTTTCTGTCCACGATCCACCAAAATTAGATGTTGTGTAAAAACGACCTCCATAAACTCCAACTATAACATTAATGCCGTCTTCAGAAGATGCAGATGGTAGCCAATTCTTATTTGTATCTCCGGCAGGTCTTGTTTCTGTCCATGTATTTCCAGAGTCAGATGATAAATAGAGACGACCATCCGCTACTCCTGCAACAATACGCGATAAATCTGCTGATGAGGCAACTAGAGTCCAATTCTTTTTTACATCTCCTACTGGTCGCACCTCTGACCAAGAAGCTCCAGTATCAGATGATGTATAAAGCCTACCAGAGAATGCACCTACAATAATGTGTGTTCCATCTGAAGACAATGCTACAGCATCCCAATTGGCATTATTGTCTCCTGCGGGCATTGTTTCTGTCCATGTTCCCCCATAATCAGACGATATATATAGACGGCCATTATATACTCCAGCAATAAGATGTGAGCCGTCTGAAGATGATTCTACGATCCTCCAATCTTTATCTGTATTTCCAGCGGGTCTTTTTTCAGTCCATGTTTCTCCATAGTTAGACGATATATAGAGACGTCCTCCATATTCTCCAGCAATAAGATGAGAGCCGTCTGCAGAAGATGCAACCGTATGCCATCTTTTGTCTACATCTCCTGCTGGTCTTGTTTCTGCCCATGTATTTCCCGAGTCAGATGATATATAGAGACGACCATCATATGCCCCCACTATAATATGTGAGCCATCATATGATGAAGCAACAGCCCGCCACCCATTATCAATATTCCCAGCAGGTTGAACTTCAGCCCAAGTAGAAAGAGCAAATACAGAAGATGGAATAAATACTACTGCCAATAAAAGTATGCTTAGTGTAGTGATAAGAAATCGTTTCATACGAAAAATACTTAATTTTTTATTTTTTAAACACGCAAAAATACACTTAAAGTGTACCACACCCCCCCTTTTTTTTGTCTTAAAATGGGGATTATGAAAAGTTGTATTTTTCTCTATTTCTCGCCCCCTATCGGTGTGTCCCTCCTCTTGCCTCAATAATTCCTTTTGCAACATTTTCCGGAACAACTTCGTAGTGATCAAATTCCATTGTTGAGTTTCCACGACCCTCCGTCATAGAACGCAATTGTGTAGTGTATCCAAACATTTCAGACAAAGGAACAAGTGCTCGTACTGCTTTAAGCTGTCCCCTATCTTCCATTCCTTGAATCTGCCCTCGTTTTGAAGAAAGATTTCCCGTAACATCACCCATAAATTGCTCAGGTACCACAACTTCCACCTTCATAATCGGCTCAAGAAGTACTGGACGCGCTTTTTGAACAGCTTCTTGCAATGCTTGCGAAGCAGAAATCTTAAACGCGATTTCGGAAGAGTCCACCTCGTGGTATGTACCGTCATACAAATCAACAGAAATGTTTACTAGTTTATATCCAGCAAGAACTCCCCTGTCCATCGCTTCCTTCAACCCCTTCTGAACAGCTGGAATATATTCTTGAGGAATAACCCCTCCTTTAATAGAATTGATAAACTCCAGTCCATCCTCTCGTTTTACATTCTTTGGTAAATCTTCATCAGCAATAGAAGTATCCATTGGCTTTACGCGAATCTTTACATGGCCATACTGCCCTCGCCCACCCGTTTGCTTAATATATTTATTTTCTACATCTGCGGTTCCCAAAATCGTCTCACGATATGCCACTTGCGGTTTTCCAACATTTGCGTCAACTGAAAATTCACGACGCATACGCTCAACCAACACCTCTAAATGCAGTTCTCCCATCCCCGCAATAATTGTCTCAAGAGTTTCTTGATCTGTTGTGACCTTAAAGGTCGGATCTTCGTCGGAGAGACGTTTTAGTGCCATACCAAGTTTTTCTTGATCTGCTTTTGTCTTCGGCTCAATACGAAGAGAGATAACGGGTTCCGGTACCTTTATCTTTTCAAGAATTATAGGGTTTTTTTCGTCACACAATGTGTCAGAAGTTTTTGTATCCTTCAAACCAACTGCCGCAGCAATTTCTCCAGCAAATACTTTTTTAACCTCTTCGCGTTCATTTGCATGTAAACGCACTATACGTCCAAGGCGCTCTTTCGTTTCAGTTGATGAATTGTAAATATAAGAACCCGCCTCAATAGTGCCTGAATATACGCGGAAAAACGTTAGTTGACCCACGAATGGATCGGACTGCACCTTAAATGCCAGAGCTGAAAATGGTTCGTCGTCTGAAGCGTTACGAATTTCTTCCTCTCCCGTTGCAGGATTAATACCTTTAGTTGGCGGAATATCAAGCGGTGATGGAAGATAATCAACTACTGCATCAAGCACAAGTTGTACTCCCTTATTTTTAAGTGCCGTACCTGTAAATACTGGAGTTATAAGATTTCCTATTACCGCTTTACGAAGTATTTTTTTAAGAACAGTTAGCTCTGGCTCCTTCCCTTCCAAATACATATTCATTGCTTCCTCATCCTGCTCTATAATTTTTTCAATGAGTTCATGTCGATATTTTTCTACATCCTCCTTGAGATGTTCTGGTACTTCTCCAGTACGAATCGTGCTTCCTAAATTACCTTCAAAGTAATACGCAGTACGTGTCAAAAGATCAACCACTCCCTCGTGTTTGTCTTCTTCACCGATTGGTATTTGCATACGCACCGCGTTTGTTGTAAGGCGGTCAAGAATTGATTTATATGAACGTTCAAAAGATGCTCCGGTTCGATCTAGTTTATTTATAAAACACAGGCGTGGAACTTTCTCTTCATCCGCATAACGCCAGTTAGTTTCAGATTGCGGTTCAACACCTGAAACTCCATCAAAAACAATTACTGCTCCATCCAAAACACGCAATGAGCGTTTCACTTCAATAGTAAAGTCAATGTGTCCAGGCGTATCTATTAGATTAAAACGATGTTTTAAATCCTTATTTTCAGGATCATAAGTTGGAGTCCAAAAACAAGTAGTGGCTGCGGCAGCAATAGTAATACCACGCTCACGCTCTTGGTCCATCCAGTCCATAGTTGCTTCACCTTCGTGCACTTCACCCATCCTGTGCGACATCCCTGTATAAAACAGAACACGTTCAGATGTTGTTGTCTTTCCTGCATCTATATGCGCTACGATTCCAAAGTTGCGCACCTTCTCTAGTGGATAATCTCTATTCATGAAAAAGAACTATTACTCGTATAAAAAGCAGGTTGCCTAGCGTCCTGCGGATTTCTTTTGTCTTGAAAATGCGAAATGCGCGAATGCTTTATTTGCCTCTGCCATTCGGTGAACATTTTCGCGCTTTGCCATTGCTCCTCCTTCTCCTTTAGATGCGGCAAATAGCTCATCTGCAAGTCGTTTTCCGAAATCGCTTCCTTTCTTTGTACGCGCTCCTTCCAGAATCCAGCGCAATGCAAGTGCAAGCTGACGTTCAGGACGAACCGGGAAAGGTACCTGGTAGTTTGCGCCTCCTACTCGGCGTGATCTAACTTCCATAGTAGGCGCAACATTTCTAATTACTTCCTCAAGGAACACCGCCGGATCTTTAACTTCATGATCTTTCTTCAAGTGCTCAAATGCCTTATATACATGTTTTTGAGCAACTGACTTTTTACCTTCTTTCGTAACGTATGAAATAAGTTTTGAAACCGTAACCGAACCATATACTCGGTCTGGCCTAACTGGGTGTTTTTCTCTTTCTTTTAATCTGCGACGCATATTTTTGAAAATTTGAAATCCGAAAATATAGAGTTAAAGGATTTGTTTATATTTTTTGAATTTTAACTATTAGAATTTAATTCTTTTATTTTATATCTTACTTCGCTTTAGGTTTTTTTACACCGTAAAGTGACCGTCCCTGCTTGCGATTCTCAACTCCCTCCGCATCAAGCGTCCCGCGTACTATAGTGTAACGAACTCCGATATCTTTCACACGACCTCCGCGAACCAATACTACAGAGTGTTCCTGTAATTTGTGTCCTATGCCGGGAATGTAAGCTGTTATTTCTTGACCATTTGTTAAACGCACACGTGCAATTTTTCTAATTGCAGAGTTCGGTTTTTTAGGTGTTGTTGTTTTCACCTGCGTACACACACCACGCTTAAAAGGTGAAACATAACGGGTAGGACGGTTCGTCTGCGTATTAAAACCACGACGAAGACCGATGGTCTTTGCTTTTCTGCTCACCTTTCGCCTATTCTTTTTTACAAGCTGATTAATTGTCGCCATATCCGTTTAAAAAACCCGCACAACGCGGCACAAAAAAGATACTACAAAATCAAGACATTCGCAACTATTCTACCTCTTGTGATTCTACTTCAAATTCACCATCTATTGGTGTCTGATCTATTGGCGTGTCGGAAATCTTTTCTTCTCCATACCCACCTTCATCTGAAGATTCTTCTTAGGTTCCTGGCCAGATTGATGTATGAGAATAAAAATAAAAAATTTACACAATATCTATCGAGTCTAAAACTATTTCGATCAAAAAACGATTTATGTGTGGAAAAATTAAAACCCAAAACCTGTGATTATAGTAAACAATCCTCGTATAACTGGCGAAATAAAACTCCAAGCAACAAGAAGGAATACAAAAACGAGCAAAAAACCATATCTTTCAAGAGAAAGGAGAAACTTCGCTTGAGAAAACGGTAAAACCGAAGCTAGTATTTTTGAGCCATCAAGTGGAGGAACTGGAATAAGATTAAATATCGCAAGAGCAATATTCACTATAGTTATTGTAATCCCCACAACGACAAATCCTTCCGGAAGTACGTCCCCAAAAAAACGTAAAGTGAGGCCGAATATGAGCGCAAGTAATAAGTTGGTTGCGGGTCCTGCGCCTGCAACTAAAGCTTCAGAATACTTTCCTGCTTTTAGGTTGTACGGATTGTAAGGAACAGGTTTCGCCCAACCAAAAATAAATCCTCCTGAAAACCATGTAATAGCTGGAACTATTACTGAACCAAATAAATCAAGATGCGAGAGAGGGTTAAGAGTGAGGCGCCCAGCGAGTCGTGCAGTAGGATCGCCAAGCGCATTGGCAGCATATCCATGCGCAATTTCGTGTAACACAATTGAAAGAATTACAACTGCTATAATGATGACTGGTTGAATAATGTCTGGCATATATAGTAAATACGAAACAAAACTGAAGTCCGAAACAATTTCTAATATTTAAACTTATTCGGATTTTTTTAGTATAACACTAAAAATATCAGTAAGTTCATTTGCTTCTTTTCGAAAAATGCGCGTAAGAACTGATGCACCTTGGAAAAGTACTGACACGAAAGTGTAATTTGACCATTGTGCCCTATCATGCTAGAGTTAAATCTCTTAGAAAATTGTTATGGCAAAGAAATGCGCCGTTACCGGCAAATCATCACAAACTGCAGGACGTTACAGCAATCGAACTCGTGCGACGCAATTTAATCCTGGCGTAAAACGCGGAAAGAATCGTCGGAAAGCAAATCTTCAGAAGCGCAAGCTCTTCGTCCCTGAACTCGGCAAAACAATTCATGTAATAATCTCAAACCGAGGAATGAAAACCATTCGCAAACGAGGAGCATACGAAACACTAAAAAAAGCGGGTGCGATCAAATAACTAGAGTCAAAACTTAGAAGTTTAACTTCTAAGTTTTTTATTGACTGTTTGAAAGAAGGGCTATCATTTGGGTGAGTATTGAGATTAGTTTTTCAAGAATTGCCTTAATTGTTGCATCTGTACCTCCTGTTGCGCCAATAGTTCCTCCAACTTTGCGACGTGATTGACCTCCCCCTCCTCCTCCGCCTTTGCTACTACCTCCACCATCTTCTTTTCCATCATCTTCATCATCAGAAGGGTTTTTATCTTCGTCATATGATGAATAGATTGCATACATAGCATCATAAAGATATCCTCCTATGTAAAGCTCATCGTCGTCTGGTGACAACGAAAGAGTAACAACAAACTCTTCTCCATAAATACTTTAAGTTCAGGAGCAAACGTTATCTCACCAGTTCGGGTATCAAAAGAAGCCAGATAAGGATAAACACTTCCTGTATCATCATCATAAACTCCCCCTCCTACATACAACTGCTCTCCATCCGAAGTTACAGCAAGCGAATACACCTGCAAATTTTCAATATCAAGATCAAAGTCGGTTAATGATAGATCTGTGGTATCAAATGAAGCCACACCTTGACGCACACCGCCACCTTCAGCTTGTACATACATGTGTTCTCCTCCTATAAAGAGAGTTCCACTTTCTTGAGAAGTACTTATTGTATGCACCGTTATCCAATCATCTATGTTTGCATTGAATTCTTCTATAAGGGAACCATCTGCGGTTGAAATTGCTGAAACGCCTTCCCTGAGATTCTCACCTAATTCTCCCCCAACATAAAGGACTGAGTCATCTTCAGAAAGCGCAAGAGCATACACCTCTGTACCTCCATCTTCTTGTGAAATATATGGAAACGCTTCTGACAATGCCCCTACACCTCCATTTGCTTCAACATCAACTACAGCAACTATCACAGGCAACGTGCCCTCGTCATCTGCGATACCGAAATAACCACCTATGTATACAGTTTTTCCATCCGAAGATTCTGCAATTGCGAGTACAGTATCTCTTTCTGATATAAGACTTAAATCAAGCGCCGTAACTTCTCCTAGAGTTTCAGAATCCAATGAAAATGCTGCGAAATCAACTCTTTCTTGGTCTCCATTTACATAGTCAAACGCACCACCGACATAAAGAACGGAACCATCTTCTGAGATGTCTATATCAAATACCTCTCCATCTATATTTGGATTAAACTCAGTAGCTTTGCCATCACTGATAGAAACAGAGGCAAGATTGTTGCGCGCAGATCCCTCAGGACATGTGCCTACGTCATAATCATATCCAACACAAGAGAATCTTCCTCCCACATACAAATTGCCTTTGCCATCTAGTTCAAGAGCATTCACTTCTCCGTTTAATTTTGGATTAAAAGAAAGAAGAGAACCATTAGTTGTATTAATAGCAGCTAACCCAATACGATCTTCAGAACCAATAGAATCAAAATCTCCTCCTACATATAAAATCTCACCATCCAATGCAAGCGCTTTTACATTCGTATTCCATTCAAAAGAAGGTTCAAATGATTTATCAACTGAGCCATCTGGAAGTATGTGTGCTATACGGCTATTCCACTCTTCACCGTTTACTAAATCAAACGAACCTCCTACATACCAACCTCCATTACCATCAGAAATTGAAGCATATACCGTTGTATGGCTATCCGTCGACAAATATGGGGTACCAATAACCGCCCCCGTTTCAGCATCTGCAATAAATCCTTCTCCTACATCAATAAGATACGATGTAAATTCATAGAAATCCCCTCCTGCGTATAACGTCTTACCATCTGGAGAAACCGCAAGTGAAATTATATCTCCATCTGCTACCACAGGTGATGTAAGCAACTTGTCGCCGTTTACTGGATTAAGTGCAAAAATGGTGCCGTTACCATCAGAGGCATAAAGCACTTCTTCGTTTGGTGAAAATGCAAGCGCAAACACTACGCTATCAAGTTGAGGAGCAAATGTCTCAATTGCCGAACCGTTTTCTGGATTAAGTGCAACTAAATAAGCATAACTAGAGTCGTCATTTACTTCAGTAAAGAATCCTCCAGCGTAGACAGTACCGTCAGAAGAAACCGCAAGCGCAAACATCTCATTGTCAGTATATACTTCAAATCCATTTTCAATCCCAGTCTCTGTTGAAACACCTATAAGTTCATAAGTATCGCTTATGTATAAAACCGAGTTATCAGGTGAAAGTGCTAGTGAACTGACATAATATGGCGCTTCTTCCGGTTCAAAGTCCGTTAATTCATAAGTTGAAAGATCTATCGCTACAATTCCTTGACGAGATACCGATTCTCCTTCTCCTGAAAAAGCCCCTCCTACGAGTAATTTCCCGTCTGAAACTGCAATAGCGTTCACATTATCACCTAAATTCGGATTAAAGTCAGTCGCCAACCCAGTAACAGCATCTATTTCAGCAAAATACCTCCTCGACTTTCCGCCAACCTCTGTAAATGAACCGTCGTCACCTATATAAATAGTTTCTCCATCTGTCGAAAGCCCTATTGCATATACTGTGTCTATTTCACCTACAATATGAGCATCTAGATCTGTTGCTTGACCCGTTGCAATATTTATTTCTGCAAATTGAAATCTTTCTTTCTCACCAACATGAATAAAACTGCCTCCTATATACAATCTTTGTTCATCAGGAGAAAGCGCTAAAGCATAAATTCCCCCATCAACGTTAGGATCAAAGTCAATCTGACTCCCATCTGATGTATCAAAAGCAAATAGCGCATCTAAACCACCTCCTAAACCAAATTGGGCCTGATAATGATTCCCCACATAAAGTATTCCGTTTGAAGAAAGAGCAAGTGCCATTGGAAATAGGCGATCCTCGTACTCTCCATTGAAATCCACTCCTTCTACCAAAGATCCATCTGAAGTGTTTATAGCACCTAGTCCAAACACATCGCTTTCATTTATACTACTGAATACCCCTCCTACATATAAAACACTCCCATCAGAAGATAGAGCAAGAGATGTGACTAAATCATCTACAAGAACAGGAAAATCTGCCAGCTTGCCAGTTGAAATGTTAAATGCCGCTATGCCCATGGCAATCTCCCCATCACAAGTTCCTTCTTCTTCGTCAAACACTCCATCACAGGCACCAAAAGCTCCTCCTGCATATAATATGTTCTTATGCGGATCGTATGCAAGAGAATATATTTTACCTACTGTAAGGGGATTCAGTTTTGGATCAACGCTTCCATCTGACAGAATATGCGCAATCCGACTGTGAGGTAGCCCATTTATATGTGTAAATGAACCTCCTACAAACCATCCTCCGTTACCATCAGAAATAGAAGCATGCACCGTTTCTCCTCCTTCTTCTGTTGAAATATACGGAAACGCTTGGATATCTTTTGTAGTTTCATCAAACAATATAGCTTCCCCTATTTCACTGCGCCTCGATATTTCATCAAATTCACCACCAAGGTATAGTGTCTCTCCATCAGTTACAGTCGCATATATCGGTCCATTAAAGATGTATTTATTTTTTACCATCTCTAATGTCTCATCCATAATAGGTGCGCCGAGTACAGGTATTGGCTGTACCACTACGACAGCACATGCTATTCCTGCTAGTGTATAAAAGATTTTTTTCATATTTACAAAATTATTTGGTAAGTACCAACACTTAGAAGTTTAACTTCTAAGTTTGTTAGTTGTTTGAAAGCAGAGCTATCATTTGGGTAAGTATTGAGATTAGTTGCGTCAGAATTTTCTTAATAGGATTGTCTACGCTTGTCATCTTACGAGAGGAACTTCCACCTCCACCGCCACTGTTGCCAGAGTCGTTTCCGTTTCCTTCAGAAGAACCATCATCTCCACCATCATCACCACCGTCATCTCCGCCGTCATCTCCGCCGTCATCTCCGCCGTCATCTCCGCCGTCATCTCCGCCGTCATCTCCTCCTTCATCACCACCGTCATCTCCGCCGTCATCTCCTCCTTCATCACCACCGTCATCTCCTCCTTCATCACCTCCGTCATCTACTTCTCCAGAACCAAAAACATATAAGTAAGCCTCATTTTTATCTATTATAAAATCTTCAATTTCTTCATCATAATGGCTTTCATATTCTGAATATCCAACATATAACTCTGTTTCGTCAGGCGCCAACGTAATTGTATTAACAACGTAGTTATAGCTTGGAATAAATGAGGTGTTAGAGCCATCATTGGTAGATAATTTTATTAAATTATTTATTTCCACTCCATTCATGTAATAAATAGTTCCGCCCACATACAAAGAACCGCCGTTTGAAGTTATTTCCATGTCAGTAATAGCATCTTCTTCTTCCATTTGAGGTACAAACTCTTCTACTATTAATCCATCAGAAGTACGGAATGCTACCAGATTTCTTCTTTCCCCTAAAACTAGCCCATCAATACTTCCACCCACATAAATTTTCCCTCCATCAGAATGATCTATAGAGATAGTTTCTATAGCCCCCAAATAAATATCTTCGGCATAAAAATTAGGCTTAAAATCTGTAGTTGTAATAGTAGACAAGTCTATTTCCGCAAAAAATGGCCCTAGGTCTCCCTGACCTCCTATATACAATGTCTCTCCATCAGTAGAATTTTCTATTGCATGTATAAAAACATATTCTGATTCAGTATCTGGTAATTTCATAGAAGTTACTCCTCCTGTATCCAAATCTATCTCTGCAAAAGATTTATGTTCTATAGAATCTGGTCCTGTTAACTTAAAGAAACCTCCTACATATAAACTTTCTCCAGAACGACTAAGTTTAAGACTTTTCACTTCTTCATATTCTTCGTGAGCATCTGTATCTGCAAATGTTTCTATAACCTCTCCTGATTCGGCTGAAAAAGCCGCTAAATTATATCGAACTGTACATTCTTCAAAGTTACAATTAACTTTATCAAAAAACCCACCCACATACAGAGTTTCACCATCATCTGATAGCTCTAAGGCATTTACTGAAGCATGTTCAAAAACGACTGGTCCGTCTATACCAACATTAAAATGCGATACTTCAAGATTAATCGGATCTAAATATAAATCTATAGCTAGTAAATTATGTAATTCCACATCTTCCTCTAATTCATAATCAAACCTCCCTCCCACATACAAAACTTTTTCATCTTTTGATAATTTAATAGTTTTGACATCTCCACTTCCCATAGAGCCTTCTAAACTAAAGTCAGATACCAAACTTCCGTCAAGCGCATCTAACACCAATATGTGAGTACGATATATGCCTTCACTATCAACAGTAAAGCTACCTCCAGCCAAAAGATACCCTTCTGAAGTAAGAACCAAAGAATTTGCCGTTGACGAAAATCTCGATATATCATTAATAATGTGGTTTACATTAAAAGCTTCATCTAAAGTTCCATCAGAGTTTATATGAGCTATACTATTCCTTTCTTTTCCATTTATACTATTAAAACTACCTCCTATATAAAACCCTCCTTTTCCATCAGGAATTGAGGTATAGATTGTTGAACCGCCCCCCCCTCGTACTGTTAATACCTCAGGACTATTTAGAAGATCTTTCGAACTTTCATCAAATAAAAACCCTTCTCCTGTTTTTACCAATGAACCAAACTTACCATCCACATAAAGAATCTCTCCATCTGAGGAAATGGCTAGAGAGTTAAATTTATCTTCAAACAAAAGTGGTTTAGGGAAGCTTTTGATTACCTCTCCGGTTTCACTATTTAATCCTCTTAACCCTTTTTCTGAATCAGTGACATACACCACATTTCCGTCTGGAGAAACTAAAAGATCTGTAGGATAATCTCCTGCCTCGTAAGAATTTACTGTAAAACTAGTAACTGAACCATTTGATGTATTTACACTTGCTAATCCGCACCTTTCTTCTCCTCCTACCTCATAAAAATTCCCTCCTATATATAAAACTGAGCCATCAGGTGATAATGCTAATTTATAAACAGTATCCCCTCCTTCTAACCCAATATCAAAATCTTCAATTGCTTCGTTTGTGGAAGAATCCAGTTTTAAAACCCCATTTCTTTCTACTCCTATACACTCATCTTCGGAAGAATAGCTCATTTGAGAACAGAAATAAGAGCCACCTAAATACAAAACATTGTCTGAAGGAGAAATAACTATGGATTTTATCTCATCTGAATCCCAATAATATTCCTCGTCAGAGCCCCCTAAAGGCAAAATATCTAAAGTTTCCACATCAAAAGCTGCGAGATTTTTTCGCTCATATACTGGCTCTACATGCATCTTATTGTCAGTTACAACATCGAATCTTCCTCCGACATACAAAGTTTTTCCGTCAGAAGCTATTGCGTACAAAACACTTTTTTCTCCTTCTTCTTCGTATCTACGAAAAGAGTATCTACTTCTTATTTCATCTTTAATTGGATTGATCTCTGGGGGATCATCTGCCAACAAAAATTTCGGTATTATTACTACACTTACTACAAACACAGCAGATACTATTAATATTGAGTAGAGTATTTTTTTCATATTAAAAAATTAGGCTAGCAAAAACCTTCTTAATATTAATAATTGTACCATCATCACATTTAAGAGTTGTCGTTGTTGTGGGGACAACCTAAATCTCATGACTTAGAAGCTTAACTTCTTAGCGTAATTCAAAGGTTTTTCCGTCACTTTCAAATATTATCGTTCCTAAATCGTATGTACCCAAAACTTCAATGCTAGAAGACGCAAATAATTCCATCACTTCTTTGTGCGGATGATTATATGAATTATCCTTTCCCGCCGAGATAACAACCCATTTAGGAGAAACCGCCCTTACAAATGAATCTGAGCTTGAAGTACGAGAACCATGATGACCCGCTTTTAAGATATCTGATTTGAGGTCTGCCCCCTCAAGAGTTATTAGATACTCCTCTATTTTTTTAGGCGCGTCTCCGGTTAGCATAACGCTGGTACTTGCATACACCACATGAACTATTACCGAAGCATTATTGTCATTTGAGACACCGTCCATATCTCGATCGGGAAACAAAATCTGCGCGTATGCTCCATCACCAAAATCTATAATTTGCCCGCGTCGAGCGCTTTCGTATTCAATATTGGGATTTTGTTCTATAAGTTGCCGATAATAGCCATATGTACCTGAATCTGATGTAACTCCGGGATCCAGAACTCGAGATACTGAGTAACGTTTCAACACTTCAGGTAATCCACCGATATGATCGCGGTCTGGGTGCGTATTGATAACTACATCAATAGAGCGATCGAAAAACGGCATAACTCGAGACAATTCACGCACAACAGATTTGTTTGGACCTCCGTCCACTAACATCTGTTTTCTTGATGGCGTTTCAATAAAAATAGCGTCCCCTTGTCCTATATCCAAAAAAGCAACTTTAAGCGTAGGTTCACGCTCAAATTCCTGAGCAACGTACCAAACACTTCCTGTCAAAAATAAAAGAAGTGCGAAAGCAAACCCAAACAACCTCCAGTTTTTAAAAATCATAATTAAAGTATACGAGATACTAGTAAAATTGTTATAAAAAACAGCCTCGTACTGGAATTCCAGTACGGGGCTGTTTTCTTTATTTATTAGTTAATATCTGCGTAAAATGCGAATCTAATACCTTCAGTTTTGTTGTCTCGAACAATGTGCTCTGCAACACGTCCCTGCGCCCACAAAGGTGTTCTAGAAACAGAAATCGGGGAGTAGAAATGCATCACCGTTTTGGAAAGAGGTCTGAGCGCTTCTGGCGCCGTATACACCTCTCTGGCAATTGCAACCGCACTATCCCATGACGGGCTTGAGTCCTCAAATGTCATCGAAGTGTTGATGTGATATTGTCTGTCACTAATTGAGAAGCCAGAGAATTGACCACTCTGAAGTACAACGTCACGATAGCTGTTGGGATACTTATCGGACTCAACGCGGTTACGAATAACCCACGCTACCAACTTCTGCTCAGAAGCGATTTTTGTTTCAGAATAAATAGCCCGAGCAAACCAAAGGATTTCTTCGTCGGCATTTATGGTAATAGTTTTTTCAGCTTCCCCTTCCAAGTCCGCCGACACCGACAAGGGGTTGCTGATTGCTACGAAACTTGTGCCTAGCGTAAGCACGTGGATGAGACCAATCGCGCATATCCTAGCAAAAAGCTTCGGTAACACATTATGAACAAAAGTTTTCATTATTTTATCTTTCAACGAGCGTATTTCTTGTACGCAAAATGCCGCCCTTGAAGGACGGCACTTTCGTAGAAAGATGCCTCTATTATAGCCCACACCCAAATTTTGTCAATACCTAACCACAAGAAATTCTATCTGTCAAGAGGATAAAATTATACGGCTCTGTTAAGCCAATTTTAACGAGTTTGCTATACTGCAGATATTATCAACCAAAAAGTTTTTCCAAACCTATGAACATGTTTCAACCTAAATCGTTCCTACTTCCAAAGGATCTCCCATTTTCCCAAAAAACCCTTGAAAATCATATAAAACTGTACGAAGGATATGTTAAGAACGCTAACGGTATATTAGGGAAAATTGAAGCATATTCAGATGATCCTACCGAAAATGCCATCATACTTGGCGAACTACATAGGCGTTTTTCCTTTGAATTTGACGGCATGCGTAACCACGAATACTACTTTCAAGCACTTGAAGGAGGTCCTTTCGCTCTTAAAGCCTCCTCCCCTCTTCACAAAGCTCTTTCTGACACATGGGGCAATTTTGAGTCATTCTTTTCCAGGTTCAAGACACTTGCCACAACACGTGGTATAGGTTGGGCCATGCTGTATTATGATCCATCAACAAACCGTCTTTTAATGCAATGGGTAGATGAACAGCACTTAGGACATCTTACTGGCCTTGTTCCTATCATTGCTTTGGATATGTGGGAACACGCATATCTTATGGATAAACCTTCTTCTGAAAAAGGCATCTACGTAGACGATTATCTCAGTGCGCTTAATTGGGAGAAGATACATGACTGGTTCGTACGCGCGAGCGTATAAGTATTATCACCAAAACGGCATACGAACACCACACTATCGCTTCTGAAAAATACGGTACTTGTACTGAAGAATACGGTATCCGTGAAAACATTTCGCTTACGTTTAGCACATATTCTGAGACAGCCATAGCTGGAAACGATAGGACAAATCCTGCGTGAGAAAATATTCCAGCAACAATGCCCAAAACGCTCCCAAAAAACATCAACATAGGTACAACAGGAAGAACAATTATGTTTGCAAAAACGGACACAAGACTTACTTGTCCACTTAGATAAACAATCAAAGGCAACACAAATAATTGTGTAGCTAAAGTGGTCGAAAGTGTTTCGCGGAGTGATAAAATTTTAGGAACCCAAAACAATTTACGTTCCAAAATTGGGGAATAAGTGATAAGGCCAAGAGTTGCAAGAAATGAAAGTTGAAACGAAGGATCATAAAGCGTGTAAGGATTGTAAAGTAACATACCTCCAGCAACAAAAAATAATGCGCGCACAATGTCATAACGGGCACCTACATACCGCGCACAAAGCGCAAGAACCGCCATTCCTCCAGCACGCACCGCCGTTGCCGATGCTCCTGTAGCAACAACAAAAAACAAAATCGCCACACCTCCAAACGTCAACATTAAAACTCTCGGAAGAAACGAAAGTATGCGCATAACCATATCTGAGACAACAGTTATGTTGTATCCAGACAACACAACTATATGTATAAGACCAACACGCCTAAACATCTCTTCTGTTTGTTTGTCTATACCACCTTTCTCGCCAACAGTCACACCAGCCACAAGCCCAGCACTGGGTTCAGAGAGAAAAGATCTTATTGCCATAAGAAACCCTCGTCGTGCAGAAAACAACAAACGATACAATGCATTGCCGCCATCCCTTGAAACTACAGCTACTTCTGGAAATATCATTTGGTAGTATGCTCCTTCTTTTGCGAGAAATCTTGGATAGTCAAACTTTCTTCCTTCATCAGTTGTAAACGGTTCTGGCCTTCGTAGATTTCCTGAAACACGAACTGTATCCCCATATCGAAACTCAGGAAACGGGTTTGTAATAATGTACACTCGTGCAGTTTTTTCTTCTAAAGTTACAGCCACAAGCATCTTTTGCGAGGATTCAGTAAACTCTGGCTCGCGCACAACAATCCCTTCAAGAGTTGTTTGGCCCAAGCGCGCATCAAGTAGGTGTGTATTTTTCGAAAACTCAATATCAGCACGAAGCACTCCTAATGAACCTCCTAAAAGAGTCACGAAAACTGCACACCATACAGTGCTCCTTAGAGTATTTCTTTTCATGCACAATGCAATACCAATAACACTGAGGCACGCACAGGAGACAGTAAAAACACCTGGCACATAAAAAACACCGCGCAATGCAATGCCGGATGCTATTCCCAATATTCCAGCGTAAACAAAAACTCCGGGCACTTAAATAGTGTCCGAAGTTTTTGTGAAAAAAATTTAAACTGCCATTTACCCCTCCTTCTTCACATCCAACTTATCCAAACCTAACCCTTTGAAAAAGTAATACACGACCGCTGCAATGATGAGGAAATCTATAACGACTGCGATAAAACTGCCGAGTGCAACTGGACCCAACATAAAGCCAGCTAACCCTGCTCTTGAGCCAAATATAAGTCCTATAATTGGGTTGATTATATCGGAAACCAGCGCTCCCACTACTTTTGATACAGCGCCCCCTAGAATAAATCCTATGGCCAGCCCTATGATTCCTTGCTCGCGAATAAATTTTATAAATCCTTTAAACATATATTTAATAAATCCGAACTTCGAAAGAAATTCAAAAAAGATTACTTGTTAATAAAATTCTACTTATAACTTTTTACAATTATATCTTATTATTATTTTAAATTTAAAGTTTGACTATCGCGATTCATGAGCATCCAATGCCTTATTATACAATAAATCCGCTTCTTTGTTTTTTTCTCGTGGAATGTGAGAAAAGTTAATATTTGGGAATTCCCCAACACGTAGATTCCATACTCTGATAAATTGCTTCTGCATAGACTCTTCCTTTATCTGATATTCTCCGTTTAATTGCTTAACTACAAGCTCACTATCCATACGTACATCTACTCGCACCTGTTCTCTTTTTTCTTTCGGGATAATTTTTTTGAGTTCTGTAAGCGCGTAAATAAGCGCCTCATATTCTGCCCAGTTATTTGTTTGTACACCTACATAAGCCCCCACTTTTTTTACGATTTTCCCTGATTCATCTGAAATAACAAAACCTATACCAGCAGGCCCTGGATTTCCTCTAGCCCCACCGTCTGTATGTATAGTGTATTCCATGCTTCTAGTTTACCACGCAAAATATACGAGCACTGAAAAATTATTTTACCACTTCAACTATTCGTAATCGAACTCCTTTATCACGTCCATATTGCCCTCGTTCAAGTGAACCTAGAAGCGTGATTACTTGCCCCTCTTGGATTGATTCAAAGTTTTCGTTTCCTTTTGCAAAAAATTGGATTGCTTGCACATGTCCGCCACTAGGTGCACGAAACAAAAGTTTTATATGATTTTTCTCTTTTCCAAACCACTCCACTCCTTTAACTGTAATATTCTCAAACACAAACACAGGTTTAGGATTTCCAACACCAAATGGAGAAAGTTTTGATACTTCCGCCAAAGTGCGAGAGTGCACATCATCTAAAGAAAGCGCTAAATCAACTACTACTGGATCTTCAGGGTTTTCATTTTTTTTCACAAGCCGTGCATGAGCATCATTAATCGCTTCAGGCAATTTCACTAAATTCTCAACAGTAATAGAAAATCCTCCAGAGTGTTTGTGACCACCAAATTCCAAAAAAAGCTCTCTTGTTTCTTGCATAAGAGTCATTACATCGATCTTACCGTCACCTCTCACAGAACCTTTAATAACCGTTGATTCGCCTCTTCCCCACACAAATACTGGTTTTCCGTACACCTCAACAGCACGAGTTGCAGCAAGCCCCAAAAGCCCTGGTCTCCAGTGCGTATTGCCAACTACAAGCACAGATTCCTCGTGCTCATCTCCTACTTTTACGCGAATCTCTTTGCTCATCTGCGCTACAACCCCTTTTCTTTCGTTATTTATTGAATCAAGATGTTTTGCAAGCGCCTCTGCACGCACTTCATCCTGGGTAGATAGAAGTTCAAACGCAAGCTCAGGTGCATCCATACGCGACGCAGCGTTGATACGAGGTGTTACAGAAAACACAACATCATCCTCAGTAATCATGCGCTGATTGATTCGCTGTTGCGAAAGAAGCGCTTTCAAACCTACTCGGTGAGATTTGCGTAATACCACAAGACCGTAATATGCAATAGCCCGATTTTCATCTATAAGAGGCACCATATCCGATAGAGTCGCAATCCCAACCATATCTAAAAGCCATTTTTCATATCCAGTTGGAACCAGTCGATTATTTTTTGAAACAAGCGCCTGAACAATTTTAAATATAACCCCCGCACCACACAGATGTTTATTTGGATACCTATCGCCCTCCTGATTAGGATTTACAATTGCAAATGCTTTCGGTATTTCAAGGCCTGGTAAATGATGGTCTGTGACAATAACTTCAATACCCGATTCTGTTGCACGCACTATATGTTTCGCATCCCCCATACCGCAATCAATCGTTATAATCAGTTTCGTACCATTTTCTATACATTCGGTAATCACCTCGTCATTGAGACCAAACCCTTGCGTGTTGCGGTGCGGAATAACAACTGAAAAATTATGAAAACCTGCTTTTGTGAAAAAATCGTGCATAACAACAGACGCGGGGATTCCGTCTGCATCAAAATCGGAAAACAGAGTTACTTTTTCGTTATTCTTCATAGCCCGGAGAATACGCTCAATTGTCTTCTCCATATCCGTAAGCAAAAACGGATCAAGCACATCACGACTCCAATCAGGTTTTAAAAACACACCCGCTTCATCTGATGTATAAATGCCTCGACGCCACAACAAAGCACGAACAAATTCTGAGTATTCTGTAAGTTCTTCTTTGTTATTTACCTCTGAAGATTCTGAGATTGTGTATCTTTTTTGTTGCATGGCATTGCAGTATACCACCACCTTACAAACAACTCTCTATACTAATATGTCTCTACTAATGTGCAGGTATTTGAGTATACTTAAAATAATTCCCGTAAACGATATAATAAATAGGTATGTCTGACTGTCTTTTTTGCAAAATCATAACAGGAGCCATGCCCGCTGAAAAAGTGTATGAGAACGATCACACGTTTGCGTTCCTTGATATAAGTCCAAACAACTTTGGGCATACTCTTGTGCTTCCGAAAAAACACTACGAAAACATATTTGACATGCCAACTTCTGCGGTACATGAGGTATACGAAACCGCACAAAAAATTGCTCGCGCACTACAAGCAACCGGAGTTGAAGGGATAAATATCATCTCAAACAACAACGCAACCGCTGGGCAAGTTATATTTCATGCCCATGTACATGTTATCCCAAGAGAAGCTGATGACGGATTTACATATTGGCCACAAAAAAAATATAACGATTACAAACAGATGCGTGAAATTGGTGAAAAAATTCGTCGTGCATTGGCGTAAAAATAAATACACAAAAAAATAACCTCGCCAAAGCGAGGTTAAAAAAGAGTGTCCCTTAATCAATCGCCGAAGTCCAGTTCGATCTGAGCTGGATCGTGCTTATCTCGATCTCGAAAGAACTCAGCCAATACTTGAAAGAGGTGGCCGAGCTCCTCGAGCGAGAGCTCCACGCTCCCGCCGGAGTCGTCTGTGATCGTGGCAATACTACCTGCCACTCGAAGAACCGGGCAACAACCTTGAGTATGGCAAAGCTTGATAAGCATTGTGCTCCTTTCTTGCGCATTTGCGCATTGTCCTTTCAGGAGCGTACCAGAGTAACTGGTATAAATCAAACTCAAACTAAAGCTTCAATACCTGGTAGAGTTTTGTTTGACAGAAACTCAAGCATAGCACCTCCAGCTGTTGAATAAAACGAAATCTCTTTCTCGACTCCTGTTGTTTTAAGCGCTATTCGTGTATCTCCTCCTCCAACTACACTATAAGCATTTGAACGCGCAATTGCTCTTGCTACTTCATGTGTTGCGGTTATATATCCTTTCTCATACCAACCAAGCGGTCCATTCCACAACACAAATGCTGCACGGCTGATTGCCTCTACAATGGATGCCGTTGTTTCCGGTCCCGCATCTACAATAGTGTTATCTTCCATCACGTGATCAGCTGAAACAACTAACTCATCTCCGTCACTATCAACAACCAAAACATCGGAGTATGTTGTAATATTTTTTTGTGCAAGAACGTTACGAACAATGCTGTTAGGAACAACATCAACAACAGATTGTCCAATATTTCTCCCTTTCGCTTGTAACAAAACAGAGCCCGAAACACCAGCAATAAAGACGTGATCTGTACTTCCAGCAAGACGCAGTGCAATCGGCAGTTTAGTTGCCGTTTTTGATCCACCCAAAACAACTACCGCAGGATGCTCTGGATTAAATGCTCGAGAAAGGTTTTCATATTCACACTCAAATCGTAAACCCATGTATGAAGGCAAGTATTTTGGAATACCCACAACAGAGGCGTGAGGCCGATGTGCTGAGGAAAAATCATCATTTACAAAAATCTCTCCAAAAGATGCTAGTTCACGTGAAAAAAGATCTACATTGCGTTCTTCCCCAGGATTTTTCCTAAGATTTTCAAACAAAACACTTTCTCCTTCAGAAAGAAGACCTACTTTCTTCTTACATTCTTTAGAAACAGGGTCTTCAGCAAATGTCACGCGCACTGTTTTTGTTATCTCTTCATATACAGGTAGAAGTGACGCACCAGGAGTGGAACTATGACCGATAATTACAGTCCTAGCACCCAACTCACTAAGGTGCTGAATGGTTTTCAGAGCTTCATCAATACGAAACGAATCTGTGATGTGTCCGTTCTCTATCGGAGCATTAAGATTCGCACGAAGAACTACCCGCATTCCGCGGACTATATTTGCTTCAGCCAATTTTTTTGGTTTAACTACTGCCATACTCAGTAATTGCTCTGAGCATCCCGTGAATTTGTGCAGTGTTTCGACTTGCGTGACCAACCAATACTCCATCTGCACCTCCCTGAAATACTATGTTTGCGATATTCTCCTTTTCAACAGAACCTCCGTATAAAATAGGAATGCTCGATCCAACACCTCGTCCGAACAATTTCACCAAAATTTTACGTATAAAAATAACTGCTTCGTGAATTTCAGAAGGACGCATCGCATATTTGAAGCTTTTACCTATCGCCCAAAGAGGTTCATACGCCACAATAAGTCCTTTAACCGTCTTTCGAGAAATCCCATTAAGTGAAGATTTAATCTGATGTTCAAGTGTCGCAAGATGTTCTCCGTGAACTCCTCTCTCATATTCGCCGACACACATTATAGGACGGAGTCCGTTACGCAGTGCGAGCTTTGTTTTTTGCGCGACAATTGCATCTGTTTCTCCCAAACGTCGACGCTCGGAGTGGCCAACAATAACATAACGAACACCGAACTCTTTCAACATTGCAGAAGACACTTCACCTGTATGTGCGCCGTCTGCGAACAATGACAAATCCTGGGCTCCGAGTATAACTGCATCTGAGCGAAGACGAGTACACGCAGGAATGTGTACAAAAGGAGGACACACTATTACAGTAGTTGTACGAGCAGTACGCGCAACGCGTTTTGTTTCACCCAACAACGATACCGCTTCCTTTCGTGACACGGGATCCATTTTCCAATTAGCTACAAAAATAATTTTTTTCATAGAAAATTCTACATCTCTTTCCAACCAGTAATTCCAAAAGTTCCTGAAGGCCCAGAAACAAAGTTTACGTTTGCAAGACCAAGTTCATAAGTAACCTTGGTATTGTTACCTATTGAAATCTTATATCCAGTTATTTCTTTTATGTTGACGTTGTTTGTTATAGATACAGTTCCCTGCTGAGCATTTAAAAGAGCTCCTCCGGTATTATTACTGACATAAATTGCCGGCTCACCAGAGCAACCATCTGCATCAGGACATGCGCTTGTTGTAAGTACCAACACATAACTACCTGACTGTCCGGATCCTTGGAACGTCGAATTGTTTCCTACAGAAATTTTTCCATCAGCAATTATCACTCCACTGTTATGTCCATACTCTGTATCAAGTTTTATAAGTGAATTGTTATACATTTTTATATCTCCAGTAACCCAAATGTTCCCCGTCATTGTTATAGTTGCATTGTTGGTAATCGTTAAATTGCCATTTATTTTTATCGGACCTATTGTGGTTTTTGTAGCAGTTATAGTGTAATTGCCATTTATAATTGTTCCACTTTCAGCAATTCTCTTCCATTCAGCTATATTTGCTTCAGACACCGGATATCCTATTGGTGAAGGATCTGGTAGTGAAGTATCACACGCTTTATTGTTACCCGACCCTGTCTTGCAATACAAAGTTGACGCTACTGTTGAATTATTAACTGTATGCGCATGTGCAGTTCCTACACCGTTTTTCCCAATTGTCACTTTACTAATTGTTGAAGTTAGTCCTCCCAAAAACACATTGAAGTACATATCTTTGTCTGAAGGAATTGAGTCATACCATGAGCCACCATATTTACCAAGTTTAGCTGTACCATGTTGATATGCGTCGTTACCACCTACTGTGTAATACTTTGTTGAGTTGTATGATGCGTCCAACACAAGCCAGTAAGTGGTATCTTTTACGAGAAGAGGATTGGATGGAAATACAGCTTCAATCCATCCATATGAACCAGTAACCTGCGACGCACTCAAAGAGACAGATGTAAGTGTTGTGTTACTCGGAGAGCCGTTGTTATCTGTCACGATACGTACCGTAAGGTTTGATGGTGTGCTTGTTTTCTTCAGATATACCTGAACTTTATTTATTTGGCCCGTCATGCTCACTTTAAAACTTTGAGCTATATCCTCACGCGCACTAGAAGTAGCAAACACCAAGTCATTTGTTGGTGGTAGAGGGGTTGTATTAGATTGGTTGCTATCAAGTGCAACAGTATTTGCTGCAATTGCAGTACCTGTAATAAACGAACCGTTTGTTCCAATAATATCTCCATTTGAATACACATTTCCTTCAACTCCTGAATTATTTGAAAGATAAAATCCACCGTTCCCAGCCTGAACTCCATAGTTAAATGTTGCACCATCACCTGCATTAAGTGTTGCTTGTATTTTTCTAATACGTCCATCTGCATTTCCTTCAACTGTAACAATCTCGCCGAATGGCCCATTACTTGTAATATCAGCCTGTGCAGTATCACCATCTATCGTAAGTGATTCAGTAGAGCCAGTTGGCATACCATTGCGTATACGATAAGTCAGATCTTCAACTAAAGATTCTGCCACAGCATAAGAGCGTCCACCTAATGAAGTTTCACGGGCTGAAGACATATCGGTTACCACTGGGAACAACATCGCGGAAATAACTCCAGATGATGTCAAAATTAGCGCCAAGATAGTAAGAATAAACGCCTGCCCCCTCTGAAGTGATACACATTTTTTCATGTCTTCTTGTTGTTTATACATATGATTCTATTGCGAGTAAGAACCTCTCATTACAGCTGTTGCATAAAATGTTTCAGACGTTGTACCTGTTGTACCAGCAGATGATAAAGTAAGCTCAATGCTAATTGCATCTGATGAATCTACTTGTATATGTCGCACTATAAATGAATCGACTGTAACTTTTTCTTGAGTTAAGTCACCAGCATATACACCGTTTTCTTCAAAACGCATTACTCCATTGCTTATATAAAAACGCGCTGTCCGAGTTGGATTTGATGTAGTAAGTGCAAGTGCCCCTGGATGCGTGCCAAACGAACTCTGTACAGTATCAGCTTTTTGTGCGGCTCGAATTTCACGAACCATACGCGATAGTACAATTTCAGCTGTTCGCCCAATACGTGTTTGCGCTTGTGTATACGTATACGCACGAGACACACCAACAATTGCCAATAGCACGACAACCAAAACTAGTGTAAGCACTGAAACATACATAAGAGTTTCAATAAGCGTCAGGCCTTGTTTATGAGTGCGTAATTTTTGTCGTAGTGCCATATTCATACCTACTCAAAAAGATTTGCTAAATACAGTGACATAGAGCGAGTCGTTGTTGATGTTCCGCGCAACCAAGAAACAGAAATAGTTACAAAACGCATTCCAGAATCAAGTGTTCCCGATATGGCAATATCACCGCTTGCATCGCGATATACTTCTGAAAGTAACATTGTTCTATAAAAGCCATCTTCAATTACTTGTGTAGTTGTAGTGGCCTCCCATGAATTCCCTTTACGCGCCAAATAATACGGTGTATCTAAAGCAAGGCTAGTAAACATATCCCATCCTGAATCGCGAAGAATACGCGCAACCTCGGCACCTTCTTCAAGAAGATAATGCGCCTTCACGGTACGCGAAGTCATGCCTGAAAAGCGCATCAAAAAACGATAAGCGCTTACAACCGATATGATAACCGTTATAAAAATACCTATTCCAACTATGATCTCTATCATTCCGATACCCTGCTTTTTTGTATGTGCGTTGTAATTCATTGTTTATTCGTATGAAACAAGTCCGGTTTTTTGTATGGTAATTGTTTTTTGACGAGAAGAATCGCTGATGAGCTCAAGAGTTACAGTTCCGTGATTGGCAACATTTCCTGTAAGTTTATCAAACACAACATCACGCCCGCCACCGAACAAATCTACATTCTTTATAGTAACGCGAGAATATAAATTCGTAATCTCATTCCCTTCTGCTCCATCAATATATGTTGATCCTAAAAAAAGCACAGCAGAATCTTCGCCAAAATGCACCCCATATTGTACTCCTCCTTTTCCTGAAAGAGTTCTTGTTCTTGCATCAGAAAGCATTGCTGAAATTGAAGTGATACTGCTAGAGAGAGCCTGTCCGCGCATATATTCCCGTACAAAAACTATCACGACACCTGAAAGTACAACAAGAATTGCAATCACTACAAGAACCTCGATAAGTGTAAAGCCTCGTCTCATACTAAATACTAGATGATATTGAATAAATCGGCATAATCATAGATACAGCAAAAAAACCGACCGCAGCACCAATAACAACCATTAAAATCGGTTCAATTATAGTAGAGAGGTCTTTGGTTTTTTGATCTACTTCCGCCTCAAAAAACGTGGCTATCTGCAAAAGCATGTCTGGCAATTTCCCGGTCTCCTCGCCAACCGCAACCATCTCAGTCACCATAGGAGGATATATTTTTTGGTATCGCTCAAACACATTGGAAATTGTAGTACCTTTCTGCACATCTGTCTCTGCTACTTCCAAAACTTCCTTGTAATAAGAATTCTGCAATACTTCCCCCGTAATATTGAGTGCCGACACAACATCAACTCCGGACGACAAAAGAGAAGAGAGTGTTCGAGACATACGAGCAGAGTTTGTTTGTTGCGTTATAACTTTTATAACTGGTAAATGCATGAGCGCAAACTCAAAACCACGTTTTCCTTGCTTTGTGCGCAAACCCAAAACAATTAGGCCAATTACTAAAACGATTCCAAGTGTATACAAAATAGGATGTGCTACCAATCCATCTGAAATCTTAACTATAAGCTCTGTTGAAGCTGGGAGATCTGCATTCATTTCCTTAAACGTCGCAGTCAAAGTTGGAACGACATATATCATCATAGCTATACCAATAATAACCATCAGAATAAGTATTATTGTCGGATACATTAAAGCGCCACGGATACGCCTGCGTAGTGCAAAACTACGATCCATGTGTTCAGCTACTGTACGAAGAGAATCCCCGAGTTTACCACTTTCCTCACCTGCGCGAACCATTCCAACAAACAAAGACGAAAACACCTCCGGAAATTTCGCAACGGCCTGTGAAAACGCCGTTCCTTTCTGAATCTCACCACCAATTTGTGAAAGAATATCTCGAAATTTTTTGCTCGCGGTCTGGTGTTCCATAATTGCGATACCTCGAGATACTGTTAAACCTGCATCAACCATTGCTGCAAGATTTTTTGCAAACGAAATCTTTTCCACCAGCTTTATGCCACCAATATCTACGTTAATGCGACGATACCATTCCTTGTGGACTATTGGAGTTGCGCAAACCAACGTATCTCCTTGCTCTTTAAGATCGCGTGCAAGTTGTGTGATGGTTTCGGCTTCACCAATTTTTTCATACACTCCACCAGTTGCCATCACCGCTTTGTACTTAAAACGTGCCATTGCTGATATTATCGCATACTTTTAAAAACATACAGTGCAAAAACACGCACATAAATCACATACAAAATCAAATTTAAATCTTTTGACTATCGATTGGAAAGCAAAAAGCTATTCAGAAATAACTCTCAATACTTCCTCAAGTGTTGTGAATCCCTGTACCGCCTTAAAAATTCCATCTTCCAGCATAGTCATCATCCCCTCCTTCTTTGCCTGCTCTTCTATTTGCTCTGATGTAGCACGTTTAATTATAAGTTCACGTGTTGCAGAAGATATCTTAAACACTTCATGTATACCTATTCGCCCCTTAAAACCATCACTATCTTTTGTTGGTTTAGGACGATAAAACGGCACTTCCTTCCAAGTAGCATTTTCTGCGATAATTCCTTCTTTTTTCAAAAACGAGATCATGCGATCCAGATCGACACTTTGACCAAGTGTTTCTAATTCACCTGCATCCAAAAAATATTTTTCTTTATGAACCAACGTGCGCACAAGACGCTGACCAACAATAACGTTGATGGTAGAAGCAATCAGAAACGGCTCTGCACCCATGTCCAGCATACGCGGTATAGCGCCTGCTGCGGAATTGGTATGAATAGTTGAAAGTACAAGATGTCCTGTCAAAGCGGCATTAATCGCAAGTCCTATAGTTTCCCCATCTCGGATTTCTCCTACCATAATGATATCTGGATCCTGACGAACAAGCGCACGTAGTCCATTACTGAATGTCATACCAATCTCGGGCTTTACCTGTGTCTGGTTAACTCGAGGCATCTGATACTCAATAGGATCTTCAATGGTTGAAATATTTACATCCGGAGTGTTTAAAATATCAAGCATTGTATACAACGTCGTCGTTTTTCCTGAGCCGGTAGGCCCTGTCGCTAGAATCATGCCCGTTGATTGCTTGGTTGCCCAGTGAATCGCCTCAAGTGCATCGGAATGAAACCCGAGTGTCTCAAGCGTAAAACCAGACGCACCTTCACGCAAAATACGCATCACTACTTTCTCACCAAAATACACTGGCAACGTTGAAACACGAAATGACACTTTCTCTTCCTCAATTTTCATCTTAAATCGCCCATCTTGAGGAAGTCGTTTTTCATCTAGTTTGAGATTTGAAAGCACTTTTATTCGTGCAACAATCCCTGCAGCAGCACTTTTAGGAAGCGTCATCGCGTCATGCAACAATCCGTCTAGTCGATATCGAACAAGTAATTCCTTCTCCATAGGTTCTATGTGTATGTCAGAAGCTCCATCGATAACTGCGTGACGTATAAGAGTATCTACAATTCTTACCACAGGAAGATCTTCTGCAAGTTTTTTAAGCGCCTCACCAGACACTTCCTCTGTTCCCTCCATTGCAATATTAAGTGCGGATGATTCCATTTTGAGAATGTCACCAAACTCTGCTTTCAGCGACTTTTGATACTGAATAAGCGCGTATTTAATAGATTCAACATCAGTAAGTCGAGGAGAAATAGTTAAACCTGTCTTTTTCTTTACAAAATCAATCGCCTTTAGATCATTTACATCAAGCATTGCAACCTCTAGAGTGTCTTTTGCTTTTCTATACGCAACAATATTGTTTGCGCGCGCAATCGGTTCAGGAATAAGCATCAGAGTCTCAAAGTCTATCTTCTCATTTTTAAGTCGAACAAACGGTATTCCGACTACATGAGCCTTTGCTCGACGCATATCATCTTCCGAAACAGCTCCATCTGATACTGCTAGCTCGTCAAAAGACACTTCACGTTCTTGGGCATGCTTCTTTATTTCTTCCACCTTAGAAAGTGAAAGCATTTTTGTATCAACAAGAAATTGTATAAGCTGCTCTTGATCTATGCGCATGTAAATTGAAATTAAATGAGAAAAATCAAAGATTTATATGATTGTACGAAAAACTTTTATTATATTGTAACATTTTTTACTACTAAAACAGAAACAATTTATCTCACAGAAAAGCGTTTTTGATATACGTGAGAAATACACTCGCAAAAATTAACTAAAACACATCCAATACTTAATTCCAAAATGCGAACAATTTTATAATACCAACATACACTAGAAGTATCTTAGTATATGTACGAAAATTCCTAAAAACCGCCCTGCACTAGATGCAAGAAATAACGCGTTCTTAAAAACAAAGACAAACGTATCGTTATCGAATTTCGTAAGTAATTGAAACGTATGCAGAAATTTTATTCTCACCTAGAGGAATTTCAGGAGCTTCTCGTGGCGTACTTTCTGCTACTGCCATAAATCCTTTTGCAAACGTTGGATAGTACCCTCCTCCGTTTTCTGAAAACGACACCACACGAATAAGCCGAACTCCTAAGTCACCCGCTAGCTCTTTAGCTTTTTCTTTTGCGTCAACAATTGCCTTTTTCCGAGCTTCTCGTTGAAGTTTATATTCTTCATCAATGGTAAAGTTCGGCCCATAGATATTCGTAGCTCCTTTCTCTCCAACTCCTGAGAGCAATTCTCCAACCTTATCTGTATCACGTACTCTCACCGACACAGTTTGAAGAACCTCATAACCGACGATTACTTGATTGCGCGGACTCGGATAATACCCAGAAACCGAACCACCTGATGACTGTATTTCTGCTCCTAACGGTGTTGGCTGATTTGTCCATTCATACTTTGGATTTGCGCTATAAGAAATTGTTTTTATATCTTTTTCATTAACGCCACTACTCTTGAGGTACGAAAGGATAGCGTTTCCCTTTTTTGCCATAGCCTCTTGAGCTTCTGCTACGGTCTTTGCTTCAGCGTAAACTCCATAGGTAAACTCAGCTATGTCAGGAACCGCGAAAACTTCTCCTTCCCCTGAGACAGTAATAACGTTGCTTGCAGAAACTCCTCCGCCGATGTAACGATTTTCTTTGAGCGCATTAACGCTCAAGATCACGATAAAAATAATAAGAGCGACAAAAAGCCACCCCAGATATTTCAATGTTCTCTGAACTACTATTGAATCCATATAAATAATTTAAATGAATAAACCCAGCTTATTATATTTGCTCCTGTAAACCAGGAAGAATAATAACAGATTTTTATTGCGTCTTGTGTGCTACAAGAGACAGATTCAGCGTTACTGTATCACCAATAACGTTATCTCCGAGATCTCCTAATAATGTAGATGAGCCGTACTTAATATCCCAAAGCGTACGATCTATAGTCAAATCAGCATCTGCTGTAAGTACTTCTCCAACTTGAGAAACTATTACTGGAAATACAACCTGTTTAGTTACATCCTTGATAGTAACATCTGCTGTTACCGCGCCGTTTACAATACTATGTATCCCAACGACAGCAACTGGATACTGCGCTACATTAAAGAAATCAGAAGATTTGAGGTGATTTACAAGCTTCTCATTTTCAGACCCTATTCCCGTTGCTATTACAGAAAACGATTTCATATCAATCACAAACGCACCCGCAACAATAGCTCCTTCAGAAACTATCACACTGCCACCGGTAAAAGAGAGGATCCCTGAGTCTGCATATCCTTTGATAAAGGTTTTACTACCTGTCCATGTAATTGTACTAGACGCTGTATCAAGCACATACACGCCGTCTATCAGATTTTCGACAGATCCTACATTTGACGACTTTTCTTCTACTGATTTTTCAGTTTTGGACGATGTTCTAACGAAATACCATACACCGACCACAACCGCCAAAATAAAAACTATCCAAGCAACTTTTTGATTCATACATAAAAACTACCCTAATAAAAACATTTCAGTATACCAAATAGCTATTTTGAGAGAGGAAAATTACGAGTAGAAACTCCCGCCCATGCTACAAGAAGCAAAGCTGCTAGAAGCGTTCCTGACATTACCGGAATAGTAATATACCCAAACCCTTCAACATACTTTTCAGTACAAGATGAAAGAACACTATTGGGCTCACAAATAGCCGATGCAACGGCAAATGTTTCTACATAAATATTGTACAGTGCAATAACAAACCCTATGGCAGAAAGTGTGACAGTATACAGCAATACATCTCTGCGCTTAAACAACAATGCAAGGCCGAAGATAATTGCCTGAGGGTAAATAAATACTCGCTGAGCCCAACACAATACACATGCTGGAAAATTCGCAACACTTGAGTAATATAAACTCCCAACAAGACCTGCAATTAGAGCAATAAAAGATATGACTAGCGCATGACGACCTACATAATCTACTAACTTTGTAAGAAACGGCACGCCGAGCAATCCCAACAAAAGTGCCGCTGAAAAAATTTGAAGTGCTAACACGCCTGACATAATCAGGGTATTTGTAAACTCAAAAAACGGTATCGTCTCCATAATGACAGAGAGTATATCGTTTTTATTCTTTTTTGAAAGTCCTAATTAGAATATCGACGAATAACTGAACGGACTACTGCACCGATTCGCATTGTTTCTTCTGGATAAATATTTTTGTATTTCTTATTTCCTGGAACTAGGTACATTCTTCCCTGCGTATCTTGTCGCAAATATTTAAGCGTCCATAACCCATCAACTTCAGCAACTACAATATCTCCGATATTTGCTTTTTCTTTTCGCTCAACAATAACAAAATCTCCTTCCATAATTCCGGCGTCAATCATTGAATCCCCTTTCACCTTCAACATGTAAGTCTCTTCTCGTTCATTAATAAGCCAGTCATCCAGCGAAACAGAATCAAATACAAATTCTTCCGCTTGCGACGGTATACCTGCTTCCACATACCCAAGTAATTTCACTTCTCCTAAAAGCGAAGTTGGAGTAAGTCGTCCAAGATGATCTTTTGCAACCACTCCCGCTTCTACAAGTTTTTCGACAACCTTGAAAACTGCATTCTTAGATTTAAATCCAAATAACTTCATCATCTCCTGATACGTCGGCATACGACGCTCGCGTCTAAAAAAGATATTTAATTTTTCTATGTAATCAGTCATTAAAAAAGAGCGAGTGCTGATGATATTCGACGTAGTAGCGATGGTTTGCGCAAACGATGTACCCAACGCAATAACTCTTTGTGACGTTTCGCCTCATGACGGTATGAAATTCCTTGGATAATTTTTTCGTCAATAATCCAATTAAGCGTTTCGAGTTCATCTTCAATACGCTTTGCAAATTGTGTTTTGTTCATACCTCTAAATACTAGTAGCTAATAACTAGTTTTCTAGTATAGTGAACGAGTGTTCACCAGTCAAATATTGTAGTGTGGATAACCTCTCTTTAGTGGTAATCTGCCTTAGAATTTAAAATTTTGTACGCCTCACTGATCGCTTTTTCCCCTTCTATTTCTCCGAGCATATACGCCTCTATAATTCTGTTAATACTTGGGATCTCACTATCATTTGCGCCCATAAGGTATGTTTTTTGTCTAATAAACCCAACTCGTTAAGAACTTCTTTGCTTGGTTTATACGTAGCGATATCTTGTTCTTGATTAGTAGTATGATTTTTGAATTCGGGGTTGAACATATACCTCTACATGAAAAACGCCCATACACCAAGCGCAAGCATAATTACACCTGCTATAAGATGTAAAACCTTAATATTTTTTTCCTTCCACTTATCTGCATGTTCAATTGATGTAAATCCGAAATACACCAAAAACGTGATGGCTAAGAGCGGAACAACAAACACCAAATTGTAATACAAAAGCACTGGCATGACACTCCACACACTCTGCGTTTGTGAAAGCAATCCGATGACGAAAAAATATGGACCTCCAGTACACGGTAATTCAAACAAAGTTACTATAAACCCAATAAAAAAGGCCCCCAGCGGAGAAGTAATTCCTCGCAATAACTTTTTAAGAGTCGGACGCCATCTTAGAGGTATTTCCATTACGAACCCTCCTTTGCCGTAAAAGAAATAATCTTTTAAGTTCGCCAAACCGATAAGTATAGCAACAACTCCTATGATCTTTCCTACAATACCTGCTAATCCAGTTACATTAATCAGTTGTAATATCCCGAGTCCGAATAATAAATAAGCTAAGTATATTGAAGATGTAAATGCGAGTGCTCCAAAAAGCGCGCGTTTTTTGTCATTAGACCCAATCATCAACGCCGTTAAAAGAATTAACAACACCGCAATAGCACATGGGTTAATCGAGTCAACAGCAGCAGCTGCCGTAATAGCCCACAAAGAATACTCTTTGGTTGGTGGAGAAATTTCTTCTTTTGTTTGTGTAGTAGTGGCTGGAACTGATTCAGCGACAGACGGCGTTTCTTCGGGAACCACGATCTCAATTTTTGACTCCTCCCAAGTAGGAATAAGCGCCCGTATCCTTCCTTCCAAATTGTCTATTATGGAACGATCTCCAATAAGATATGAATCTCCAACAAACACTATAGGAACTGCGCCTTGTCTTTCTTTAGGTACACCGTATTTCCCATACAGTGAAAACATAAGACGAGCATTTTCTTTGTTTCTATAAACTTCATAACGAGAAAATAAAACATCCGGATACTCTTTTTCTAGATAATCGATAATCGGCTCAACTTTAGCACAATGAGGACACCCGTCTCCAAAAAAGAAATACACCTCTACAGGTGCTGCCTTAGCACTAATAAAACCAAAAAGAGCTATCACCGAGAAAAATATAGTCACAAAATATTTCTTCATACAAAATTACCTTACCCTCTTTATTTAAAAAGACAACTAGTCAAAAAGGAAAAACTCCACCAGGAAACACAAAATATTATCTTTCAACATCAAATTATATAGATTGGGTGCCTACTGGGATTCGAACCCAGATAACGAGCTCCACAAGCTCGGGTGTTAACCGTTACACTATAGGCACCATATCGTCAAACAAACACACTGTATCAAAAAAAAGATAAACAAAAAAGCCCTTATTTCAGGTAACTATTTCTTATATCTCTTATTAATTAGAAATACAAACTTTTCTAAATGGAAGTAATACGAGAATTCCTTTTCCTTTCTCTTTTTAATAAATTTAGATGATCTTGTTCGGTGCGCAGGAGAGGATTTGAACCTCCATGCCCTTGTGGGCGCTACCACCTCAAGGTAGTGCGTCTACCAATTTCGCCACCTGCGCTCAAACGCAGTATAGATGAAAATACCCCAACAGAAAAGACCTATCGAACAATATCTTTTATTACAAAACTACTCTTTTGCTTCAATCGTCACCTCAGTTATTACATCAGGAATTTCTTTTGTTTGAATTTCAGTCGTCACATCAGGAGTTTCTTCTGTTTGCGTTTCTGTCGTAACTTCAGGTTCTTCTACATTGCCTCCAGTTGAAATATTTACAAATTGCATGCGACGCATCTGACGACGAATTTCGCGAGCTGCTTTCTCACGAATATGATACAGCTTTGCACGACGAGTTTTTACATGACGTAAAATTTCAATTTTATCAATCACAGGAGAATACAGAGGAAATATCTTCTCAACACCATATTTATCTGTCGTTCGACGAACAGTAAAAGTCGCCCCTGCTGTTGTGCCTCCTTTTCGAGAAATAACTGTTCCCTCGAAAGCTTGTAGGCGAGTTTTTCCCTTCTCTACAACCTTAACCCAGACACGAACGGTATCACCTGAACGCAAAGGTAACTCCTTACGCTCTTGCATATTAACGGGTGAAATTTTTACAGCTGTATGTGCCATATAACAAAAATCTTATGACCGGCATTAGAAAAAAGAAATACTAATACCGACACGCTACTTTACCACGAGACAGAGTAATCGGCAAGAATCAAGTTTTTTTGAGTAGCATTTTCTCCGCTTCGACAAAATCCTCTGGAAGTGGTGCCTCTACCATTTTTTCCTTTCCAGAAGGAAGCTTTAGAGTGAGTCGATATGCATGCAGTGCCAAACGGAAAAGACCCAACGCAGGGCGTTGCTTTGGTGCATACAGGCCATCACATACAACTGGATGATTAATTGCTTTAAGGTGCACACGAATCTGATGTGTACGCCCTGTTTTCGGATATACTTCCAAATAAGAATGCTCCTTTCCTCGCGAAAGCACACGATATTCAGTAATCGCATCACGCAACATTCCTCGCGCTCCACGCTGTGCTGACCATAATCTAGGATCTGTTCTACTTTTGCCAATTTGTCGTTTTATAACTTCCATATCTTTTTTTACTACTCCATACACAAACGCCCTATATGTTTTTTGCACTTCACGCTCCTGAAATAACGACTTAAGATGCACAAATGCTTCTTCGTTTTTTGCAATAACCAATACTCCTGAAGTATCTGCATCAAGTCGATGCACAATACCCGGCCTCTCAACAATCATCCCATTTGAAAGAATCTGTGGCTCACCTACATGCGCAGAATTTGGATAATTTGACACAATCCAATCAACTATCGTCGGCTCGCTTGTCTTACCGTCATCATGAACTAAAACTCCGGACGGCTTATCTATAAACACAACATCTGAATCTTCGTAAAGAATTGGAATGTCCATATTTTATATTCACAGTTTACACTATTAAAAATTCTTTAAAGTGTTCTTTGGGCTCCCTCCACTCAACCTCAACATTTCTAACTCGTGCAAGAAAAGGACCTTTTTGAAGATACCCTATAAATTTTTTAAGCTTCTCTTCTGCTCCTTGGACAACAATATGAAGCTCACCCTGACCTTTATTTTCAGCAAACCCTGTAAGCCATAGCGCGGAGGCATGCTTTTTTGCGAAAGCTCGAAATCCTACTCCTTGCACTTTCCCAACCACTATGGCATCAATCTCGTACATATGCTTATTGTGGATGTTGAGAATAAAAAGTAAATAAGGTATCTTGCTTTAAGAAAATGACGTACAATAGACATATGGGCGCTTAGCTCAGTTGGTAGAGCAACTCGTTTACACCGAGAAGGTCAGGGGTTCAAGTCCCTTAGCGCCCACCAGTATTAAACTTCTTTTATATTTTTTAATTTTCTTATATTTTTTGGTGGTGAAATGTAACTAATTTCTACGACCTCTAGTGCGAAGTTAGAGATAAATGGTAAAGTAGATTCCAGGGTGATTCGTTAGAATACTTATACACCTCCCGTAGTTTAATGGATAAAACAGGGGCGTTCTAAGCCTTTGATGGGGGTTCGATTCCCTCCGGGAGGACAAAAAAGAAGAGTGGAGCTGACCTATATTACAATTGTTTCTATCCCTATTTTAAAAAATGATACTTCACTGACTTAGTGAGGATCTTTTATTAAGATCCCTTCTTCCGTGCGCTTAGAAAATAGCTCTACACGAGCATTAAATGCACTCATTATCTCTCTAATATATTCCTTATCTATTTCTTGTGTCACAGAAGTAGTAATAGGTAATTCAATCGAACGGCTACCCACATCTTTTAAATCGAGAAACTGCCACACAGAAATAGAAATACCAACAGTGCTACAGATAACAAACAGAACGAGCATACGAAACCAAGCTCCTTCGTTTGTGTCTGAAACAACAAACTTTTTCAAGTAATATATTATTTTTTTAAATAACGTCCCAGACATTATGGTGTTTGTTTGAGAGTAATACGTAATGTTCCGCGTAGCGACCACACAGGATCGCCTCTTTCACCTCCAGTGCCTGAAGTATCCAGCGTTACCTGTGAGAACGAGGATTGGTATGGAAGCGAATCTAGCATCGACAACAAATGCGTAATTGATTTCCATTTTCCTTCTGCAAACACACTTATAACAAGTATTCCCTCTCTAGATTCTACGTCTTCATTCTCAACATGAATCTGCACAACTGTTACGGGTATGCCGACCACCGATTCAAACCCCTCAATCTCTTCGATAATCGAAATAATCTCATCTGGAGATTTAAAATATGTTTGAATATTGGAACGTTCATCTGCCAGCCCCGTAAGCACTCCTGCTGTATCACGTGCACGACGTTCCAATTGAATTTGAAGCATCAGTTCTTCCTGCACGGTCTTTATATGTTCATACTTCTTTTGCGTTGTAGTCACCACAAACACATACACACCTGTAAGCAATAAACAAAAAAGTACTAGTGCAACAAACCTCATCATTCTTGCCCTTTTCTTTTGTGATATTACAATATTCATCTTATTGTTGTACTTCAAAACTCTCTACGTTATCCATAATTGCTTTTTCTTGATCAAACTGAAAGTCTTGTATAACTGTAGAAACGGATGACAAAGATGTGGCTTGAGAAAGTGTTTCTGGATTTTTCAGTGTTAGCACAAGAGAAAAATCTATGTTTTCACTTTTTGCAAGACTAGACACAGGAACATCCACACATGAAAACAGACTCGAGTCGCGGAGTGTATTTCCAAACGTGATGAGTGCTACACGAGTTGAAGAACGTCCAACTATCGATATAGAAACCTCTTTCTCTCCATATGAATACGAAAACTGAGACACGTGCACACCAGGAGGAATGCATCCGATTATCGTTTCCAGCACTGTCGTGGGAGATAACTGCAACAACGTCTCCTTCAAAATATCTATTCGAGATGACAAATCACTTAACACCTCACTCCCGCTTTTCTTGCGTTGTAAATCAACTAGTGTTTTAGTTGCTTTAAGTTGCATATCAAAGCCAACAGCCCCTGTCCATGTAACAATCGCTGATGGTATAGCAAACAAAAGTAATAACACTACAGTGCACACGAATAAAATGAGAGCAACCATACCAATTCTGCGACGACGCTCCCACTTAACTGACATTGATTCCTTTGCTGGAAGTAGATTAGTCACACCTTTATATTGTAACGCAGAGTTGTATATCGCTAAACATTACCCTTCTTCGTGCAAAGCAAGACCTATCGCTGTAGCATACCCGAGAGATTCGGCATACGATAGCTTCGGCACAAACTCATTTAATGAAAATGCATTCTCCCAAACATTACCTCTCTCTGTAGAAATACGAAGTGTATTTTCCAGATATTCTGGTAAACCAAAAATATTTGCATTGCCTCCAACCAGAAAAATTTTTTCAATCGGCTGATGAACGATATCAAGTCCTCTGATGTCTTTATGTGTATGCCAATACACAATATGCCTATTAAGTTCCTCCGACAAACGTTTAGAAAAAGAAGCAAACGCCTCACTTCCATGCAAATCCCCTTGATACCGTAACCCACGCTCATTTCTTATAAGAGCAATATCGTCTGATGATGCATTTGGATTAACACTTTGTAGTACAGCATCGATCTCATCACCTCCTAACTCAATACTTGCTGTAAAGCGAGCGACCTGACCCTGAACAACCGCAATACTCGAGCGTTTTCTGCCAATATCAACAATCATTGAAACACTCTTTGTTTTTTTTGGAATAATGGCTCGAGCAATTGCTTGCGCCTCAATTTCCAACGACAACACTTCCAATCCAGCCGATGAAAAAATATCTACATACTCTTGAACAACCGAAGAAGGATATGCCGATACCGACACCATTCTCTGACCTGAAATAGACGGCGCCCCAGGAATATATTCATAGTCAATAATCGCATCTTGAGGAGACAGTGGCACATTTTCCTCTATCTTAAACTCCAACACTTCACGCACTTCTTTTTTTGAAAGATCACGCGGAACATAGACTGGAAAAATGTACCCCTCCTCTTCCGGCAAAGACGCGCGTACTAATCGCAATTTATGTTCATAAGCAAACAACCGTAGCATTTCAACTAGCTTCTTTTTATCAATAACTCTGCCACACTCAACTATCCCTCGTGGAACTGTCGTTGATGCATAAGTATCAAGACGTTTCCCGTGTTTTCTGTTTCTTGAAAGTGATACGAATCTAACAGTATGATCAGAAACATCTAGGCCAATCGCTGGCATAGAAAGTAACGTAGGTGGAGGAAACAAAGAAAGAACTTTTGAGGAAATACTCATGCCTCTATTCTACTGGTGACACATAAGTAACGCAATTAAACTAATTGCCTAACTATCAAGCAACAAAAAGAAACTGGAAAACAGATTACTAACCTAATCGCGTACCTGGTGGCATGTCCTTCTCTGGAACAATAAATGAAAAATGTTTATCTTCACCTTCTCCATATGAAGCCGCAAACAACATTCCGTTGCTTTCAATACCTTTAATGGTTCGAGGTTCCAAGTTAAATACCCAGGTTGTTTTTTTACCGACAAGCGACTGCGGATCATCTACATACTGTCTGATACCAGATACAAGATGGCGCGGTTCATCTTCTCCAAAATCAACCAACAAATGCAAAAGCTTATCTGTATCAGGTACTTCTTCAACAGAAAGAATCTGACCTATACGAATATCTACTTTTTTAAAATCATCGTACGAAATCATATGATTAAGTTCAAAATACAAAATACCTTAACAAAAATAATTCTAAATCAGAATCTTTACTTTTAAAATCAGGTGGGTTCCAAAGATTTTGTTTATGACTATGATATTTGAATTTTGTGTTTTTTTAATTATTTTATAATTCGCTTTTTATCCAAAAACCTCTGCAAAATAACTGCGGCAGCAGATGCATCAAGCATATCGTGCGTTCCAGTAAAGCGAGAAGCCTCCTGTGTCGAAAGCCATTCCTGTTCAAAAACTACTGGAATACCTAACTTCATCTCAAGTTCTTTTTTAAATGCATGTACGAGCTTCATAATAGGATTATCCTCTCCTGAAAAATCTGAAGAATAACCCAACACAACTAGGTTTACTTTTTCTTTACGTATCAACTGAATAACCTCTTCCAACAACGTTTTTGTGTTGGAAAGTGTGGAATGTGGAAACGCTAACATCTCTCCTTGATCTGAAAGCGCTATTCCGACTCTTTTTTCTCCATAATCAATACCTAAAATCATACAGATATTTTATTTAATCATATCTACTAATCTTCTAAACTTTGAGTCGCATAAAAATATGAACAAAACTGCGACTCAAAATACAAACGAATAGTGTTATTTCTTTAATAAAGCTTTTTGCTATTTCAATATTTTCTCGCATTCTTTTATACACTACATTTGAATTATCTTCGTTCCCCCAAACTCTTATTTAAAATAATTTATATTTGCTAACACCAAGTTAGCACTCTGAGTTTCTTTTTCAATACAAAACACGCTCGATATTATCGAGCGTGTGAGTGTCTCTTGTCTATTGCTTGTCTGTTTGTTCCGCTTGCTTTTCTTGCGAAGACGGAGTCTTACCTACCAATCCTGTAAATGCAAACAGTTCTGCTGGCTTTTTCTTTAAGATTCCAAACAGATACACGATTTCCAAAATACCGACCGTGTTTAATACTAACACCGCTAAAAACCACCATACTTCCTTGCGCTGTGCCGCGTGCCAAAGTGCGAGACCCTTCCACACTAGCGACCACAACATAAGAAGAATAAATCCGGGAGACCAAAAAAGTGCGCTCCCCAAACCAAATCCCATAGCACTTCCAATACTCATATATTTTTTATTAAAGATGAATAAAAACAGACCGACTACTTCTTCATATATGATAACAAAAATTATAAAAAGAAAACACGACCCTATAGCTAAACAACAACTCACAGCTCATCACATCCATCCATAAGACAAAAGAAGCCGAACGCGTAAGCATTCAACTTCTTTGTTTGGTGCTCTCGGCAGGAATCGAACCTGCATTACAAGCTCCGCAAGCTTGCGTCCTATCCGTTGAACGACGAGAGCAAATAGAGGTCAATCACAAGCAAGTCAAAACCCACTCAAGCCAATAAACCCTCTGTAACACTCCCCACCAGCGAACTTCCTTCTCTCAGATGAGAGAGTGTGTCTTGCACTGTACCAGATAAACGAATTTTCTTCTAGAACCCTAAAAGTTCGAGTACGCGATCAGAGACGGTCTCAAGAGCCTCCTCTTCATCCAGATATTCTAAAAGAACTTCCCTAACTTCTTCAGCACTTACGCCTTCCAAAAAAATCGTAATATGAGGCATCAACATTTTGCGTGAAGTTAACACAAGCTGATTCGGTATCATATTTTCACGAACCCAAAATGATTCTAGAGATAGAAAAGGAAACAATGTCGTGCCGAGCATAACTCCTCTACTATTTATCTCACATCGAATAGTTTTTGGTTGACGCAGTGCGTGCAATCCAAGAGCAATTGCTCCGATTGCTATAACAAGACCGAACAGAACATTTCCAAAGATCACAGAAACGATAGCCCCGCCCACTGCAATTATCCCAAGACCCCAGAACCAATCTGAGCTCCTCGGCACATGTTGATATTCGGTCGTCTCCCACGAAAGATGTGTCATCGCCATACAAATATCGTATCACGTCTTTGTGTTGCTCAAAACTCACTTTGTTAGTATCTTTTTGGTATTGGTGGGGTGACAGAGTGGTCGAATGTACCGGTCTTGAAAACCGGAGTCTGGGAAACCGGACCGTGGGTTCGAATCCCACCCCCACCGCCAAAATTGGTAAATTAATAAATAGGCATGCAAAATTTATTACTACAACATAATCAAGACATTAAGGCCGTTCAAGAACGCGTCAAATTTTTTTTCTCGCAGAAAAAGAAGGTGAAAATTTATCACGGAACGACCAATTCTACTCGTTCTCTTAAATTTGAGAAAGATAAATTTGTTGATGTCAGTAAATTAAACAGAATTATTTTCATAAACAAAGAAGAAAAATTTGCTCTGGTTGAGCCGAATGTACCTATGGATAAATTGGCTGAAGAAACTTTAAGATACGGCCTCATTCCTCCTGTTGTTCCTGAATTCCCAGGAATTACTGTTGGCGGAGGTATTCAAGGCGGAGCTGAGGAAAGTAGCTCATTTAAGTATGGGATGATTCACGATAATTGCTTGGAATACGAAATAATTTTAGGCAATGGAGAGCTGATTACTGCTTCGCCTACAGAAAACTCCGATCTTTTCTACGGAATTGCAGCCTCATATGGTTCGCTGGGGATAATAACTTTAGTAAAAGCTAAACTGATCCCAGCTAAAGACTATGTTGAGCTAACTTATCATACTGTTAAAAGTTTCAATGAAGCTGTAGAGCTAGTAAAGAAAAAAACCGGCGAAGCTGTAAACTTTATTGATGGAATAATGTTTTCAAAAAATCATGGCGTAATAATGACTGGAAATTTTGCTGATAAAATCAATCTCCCAGTATCTACTTTTAGAAAATCTACCGATGAATGGTTTTACTTACATGCAGGCAAAATTTCCAGAAAACAAAATAGCTATTCGGAGCTTATCCCGACAAAGGATTATTTGTTTCGTTATGATAGAGGGGCCTTTTGGATGGGTCGTTACGGTTTTAAGGTAATGAAATTGCCCTTTAATCGATTGTCACGATTTATATTTAACAATATCTGCAATACTAGAACTTTATTTCGTCTTTTACATGAGACAAATATTTCTCAAAGATATTTCATTCAAGACTTTAATCTGCCTTCTAAAAATTCTTTAGAATTTTTAGACTTGGTTGATAAGGAGCTCAATATCTATCCTATTTGGATTTGTCCTCTAAAACCTGGAAAACACGATAAGTTGTCTGCTAATTTTATTGACACAGATTTAGTTTTTAACATTGGTGTGTGGGGAGAGATCAAAAAAGATTTTTCCGATTTCGTTCAGTTGAATAGAGGTTTTGAAGAAAAAACTTTTAGATTGGGTGGACGAAAAATGCTATACGCTCACTCATATTATACGCTTGAAGATTTTTGGAAAGTTTATGACCAAAAATGGTATAAAGCTTTAAGAGATAAATATCTCGCAATTGATATATTTCCGACAGTTTATGAAAAAACCAAAGTGTCGGAAAAGTACAAACCCTCAATTTGGAGTGGTTTTTGGTACTATTTGAAGTCTCCTTTTAATCTTAGAGTTTCTTAAATTCTTCGGCGTGCCAGGTTTCAACTGGCACGAAATTCGAAAGCGAAAAAGGAAAGGTTCAAAATCCCGCCCGCATTCCTCCCCAGACCCCTCCTGCGGGCGGGAAGAAAGCCGAGGCGGGGCAATTCCATTCCCCCAGGAAAATAGTTTGCCCCACCGAGTCCAAATTAGTTTTCAGGGTTTTCCTCAAAAAATGTTCGAACTTCGTCCAAAAAACACCGCCACGAGATATATCCTTTATATACAAGTATAAGTATTCAAAGGAATTAAAGAAGAAAAAAATAAGTTAAATTGTATGCTAAGATATATTAAATACTAGTAGTTTTTTTGTAAAATAGAACGAATATAGACATTAAATTTTTATAAAAATAGCTCATTGAGGCAAAGACAAAGAGACTGACAAAGTAAAATTCAATGAATAAGAATCTAGCAAAATTACAGAAAATCGACTTACGTGATATATGGAGTGTTGAGCCTGAATTTACTAACTGGCTTTCACAAAAAGAAAACCTCGAACTTTTAAGTGAGGAAATTGGAGTTGATATAAAGCTCATAAAAACCGAAGCGAATGTCGGCTTATTTAAAGTTGACATTCTCGCCGAGGAAGAAAGCTCGGGTAGAAAAATTATTATTGAGAACCAACTTGAAGATACTAATCACGATCACCTTGGCAAGGTGATAACTTACGCATCTGGCTATGATGCTGAAATTATTGTTTGGGTTGTCCGAGATATTAGAGATGAACATCAAAGAGCGATTGAATGGCTTAACGAGCATACTGACGAAAAAATAGGATATTTTCTTATCAAAATAGAGCTTTGGCAGATTGAGGGTTCAAACCCGGCTCCAAAATTCGAAGTATTGGTAGCCCCAAATGAATGGGCAAAAACTATCAAGGCCAGTCCAGCGGGAGGTGATTTAAGCGATACTAAACTCCAGCAGTTAGATTTTTGGACAAAGTTCAAGAGATTTGTAAAAGCAAATGACACACATATTCGTTTAAGGATGCCTCGACCCCAGCATTGGTACAATATTAGTATGGGCAGTTCAGAAGCTCACATAGCCCTTACTATAAATTCCAGAGAAAATTTACTCGGTTGTGAAATTTACATCGACAAAAACAAGGAGTTATTTAAATTTTTACAGGGACGAAGTGGAGAAATAGAAAAAGAAATTGGCGAAAACGAAAAGGTTGAGTGGATAGATGCTACTGTTGCGTCGCGTATAAAAATCGAAAAAAAAGTTTCTGATGTGTTCAGCCAAAATGAAGATGAAAACTACTTCGCTTGGCTTTATCAAAAAACAATACTATTACAAAAATTTTTCGGCAAACATTTAAGAGAATTCAAACAGTGATATTACGCACGAACGCCAAAAGAAAAAACAGAAGAAGCAAGCGGAGAATTCCTTTCTAGACCCTTCTTCCTACGCTTACGGAATCCAAAATCAGCCAGAGTTTTGCCAAATAATATCTATTGCTAATAAAGAATCGCATCAACCAAACCCACTTCCTCATAATTCTTCTAACTCCTTATTGTTTAACAATTTCTTTTTCTTCTCTTCCCTCTTCAAGCTTTTCTTGTAATATTTTTATGGCTTGATTAACGTCTCGATATTCAACACTATTTTCTCTCTCATCTGCACTCCTAATAATTTCACAGTTATAAACTAGAGATAATACTTGTTCTCTTGTTAAATTTAACTCGTCTCGGCAACGATCCGCTAAATGAATTAGCTCGCCTATATCTTTGCCTGCCTTAAAACCTAAAGTTATCCAATCTCGACCTCGTGTTAAAGAAACAGGGCGGCTTAACTCAACTTCTAAGTCTCTTGCTCGTTTTAATAAATAGGGTCCAGCTAAATAATTGTCTGATGGCATTAACATTTGCTCGCGACTTTCTGGAGAGAAGAAACCTCTTCCCAAATAATCTGCTTCACTAACTAATACTAATTCATAAATTGAGGAAGGATGAATACGTTCTGCTAAACGACGAATTGCCCCATCACTAACCCCCTTGCCTTGCAAATAATTTGCATAAAACGTGGTTGGCACCATATGGTTGGCCACTAATTTAACCACCTTATCTCTAACAAATCCTGAAAAACCTATATCAGATAAAAACTTTTTAGTTGGCTCTTCGCCAGCTTTTTCATGGCCAAGGGACTTAATTACTCCATCTACCGTTTTAGTTACAGCTGGCTTACCTAAATCATGGCAAAGTGTAGCTGCAACTATAACCAAAGCCATATCTTCAGTTAATTGTTCTCGTTCGATAATTTTAGCCGCTTGGTCAACTGATAATAAAGTGTGATTCCAAACACTTCCTTCGGGATGCCATTTTTCTTCTTGAGGGGTTTGTTCTATTGCTACTAATTCTGGATGTAATTCGTGAAAAACCCCTAATATCATTCCTGCTGATAGGCCAAGTGAAGGTTGTTCTGATTTTATTAATAATTTTCGCCATTCTATCTCTATTCTTTCTTTTGGTAATTCTTTTATTTGAGGCACTATTTCACGCATTAAATCCATACTTTTGGGATCTATCATTAAAGAAAATCGGCCTACAAATTGTAGTGCCCTTAAAACTCGCAGTGGATCATCTTTAAACTTTTCTTCGTCAGTAACACGTAAGCATCGGTTTTTTATGTCTTCTAAACCATTAAAATAATCATATACCTTTCCGGTTAGAGGATCAGAAGATAAGGCATTCATAGTAAAATCTCGCCTGCGAGCTGCCTCTTTAATTGACATATGAGGATCAGTTTTAACTTCAAACCCACGATGGCCTGCTCCTATTTTGGAGTCAGTTCTTGGTAAAGAAACGTCAATATCTAATCCACTAGGCAAAGAGATCTTAAGAATTCCAAAAGCACGACCAACTACGGAAACTTTTCCTATATTTTTAATTAAATCTTCAATAATATCTGGTTCTAAACCATATATTTCTACATCAAAATCTTTAGCTAACTTATTAAAAAAATGATCTCGTACACAACCTCCAACCAACAAAGCTCGTCCTCCAGCCGACTTAACTAAAGAGCATAATTCTAAAACTTTTTTATAAGCTTCAGCGTGCATAGTTAAACCCGCCTCCATATATCTTTCAAGCATAATTTCTGGTGCAGGGTATTCTCCCACGGCAGGAGCTGTTTCTTGATCTGAAGATAAATCCTCTTCATTAAGTGGAGATTGTTGTTCTTTTTTATTCATATTTAATGAGTTCATGCAAAGGACATAATTTCACCGCCAAATAATACTTTTTGCCAGACATTAAAAAGTCACCTCAACAAAAGCAACTTCATAAATTATATTTCTATCAGAATTATACTAATCACGCCCAATGCAAGTCCGAGTTTATTTAGTACTGTGAGATCTTCCTTAAAGAACAACATACCGACTAAGGCGACCAACAACAGATTTAAAACCGTATACACGCCGACTGCTTTTGATAGATATTCGTATTTTAAAGATATTGCCCAAAATACGGTGCCAACCATATATAAAAACAGTCCGACGATAAACAACCAGAAATGGTAAGCTGCTACCCATTTTTTAAACAAAATATCGGCGATAATTTCAAACAGCGCTCCCAAACCAACAAAAACAAAAAATAAGATTTTAGACATACCGTTTATTTTACCTTCCCTAATTCCAAAACCGTAATCAATTGCTGAGTCAGTTCAGTGGTTTTGTTCGCAGAAGTTTTATTATTTAATTTTTTATCTTGAATTACCGCTACTATATTCTTATTTTATTAAACCATTAGCATTCTTCGAACACTACAGTGTATTCAACATATAACTTTATTATATAGGATATTTAACTTTCTTTCTTGGCGCTATGATTAACAAATTTTTAGCTGTTTTGTTCAAAATAAAAGTGTCTAGGGTAAAACTAAACAAAAATACTTCTCGCACTTTATATATTATTTTAAGAAGCATAAAAGCCGAGCACGCAAGGTACCCGGCTTTAATTTTTTAGTTTTTTTTGCGTTTTTGTAGACGCTTATAGTCGCTTATTGCGAAAGTGACCATCCCTATTCCCCCAATGAAAAACACTACCCCCAAAAATATAAAAAAGTACTTTTCCACAATTAAACCTCCCTCCGCAGGTATTTCAGAGGCCTTAAAAAGCAATACGCCGAAAAGACACGGACCCAGACCAAACAGCGACAAAACAATGCACATCAGAAGGTTGTCATTTTTCTTCACAAATGCTTTTGCCCGACTAAGCATTTTAACCCCTCCGCGTAGTTATGGGATTTGCCCCGTTAAAGGCTTAACGGATCTTCAATATTTGACCCGTATGTACCTCAAAAATCTAGATTCTGCAAAGAGTTAATATCAATAATTAAATTAAGTCAAGTTTTATATATGAATGAACTAGTGGGTTTGCACAAAGAAAAAGCCGCCCCTCACGAGGCGGCAGACTTCTTTATCATCTCAGCGAGATGCTTTTTGGCGTCTCGTACGAGCGCCGACTTATGTCGCCCGAACAATTTTGTGTTGAAACGCTCCGGCAGGCCGTTTCCCTGCCGTCGCCATACTGCGACACGAAGCCCCATCCACTCTACCGAGCCAAGCACCGCCTTCACTAGTGTCCACCTGCACCGGTAGAAGTTCCGCCTCTTTCCGTCAGCACAGAGCGTATCTCGACACTCGTCCTCCAGCCCAACCTCCCACGAGATGATGTGGGAAGTCCTGGTATCCAGTGGTTCCAGATACCAGATCGTTTCTCTCCTTCTCATCTCATCCTCCTTCTCTCGAGGTTTAACCTCGAGGTTTAACCTCGAGGATATGCATCCGCGAGGATACTATCACATTTATCCTATTTAACAAACCCCGCTTTTGGCGGGGGTTTATTGTGCTGATTTTTTGAGAAGCGCTGATAATCGAGATTTCTTTCGAGATGCAGTGTTTTTCTTAATGACTCCTCTCTTTGCTGCTTTATCTATTGCTTTATATGCTTCACTGAGCTTTGCTTTCACTTCATTTGCCTTACCCGCAGAAACTGCGTCCTTAATTTCCTTAACAACATCTTTCATATTTCGCGTGCGACGCAGGTTAAAAACCCGTTTACGGGCACTACTGCGCATCGCTTTTTTTGCCTGTTGTAATATCGGCATGACGAAGAAAGAATACCAGAATACACGCTCACGTCAACCCCAAGCAAGTTTTCAGAAAATACTAAATTGCAGTATATGCCTGAAAAGGGCTCGGTTGTGTATACTGTATATATGATTTCACATATTACAGGGGTAATAATTGATTATGAGCCGGGATTTATAGTTGTAGAAACTGGAGGAATCGGCTACGGAATACGCATATCTCGCGAAGCTGGTATCGGCACCAGCTTAGGCGAGCGCGTCTCTCTTTGGACATACATGTCCGTGCGAGAGAATGCACAAGAGTTATTCGGTTTTGCAACGCTTGAAGAGAAGGCATTTTTTGAGATGCTTTTACTTGTCCCTTCTATCGGTCCGCGATCTGCACTTGCAGTACTTTCTATGGCTCCTGTCGCGACTCTTAAAAAAGCGATAGCCGAGGAAAATATAACTTACCTCACCAAAGTTTCAGGTATCGGAAAAAAAACTGCAGAAAAAATTGTAGTGACACTAAAAGACCGTCTAGAGCGCGACACTGAAGGTAGCGATTTGGGTGGAGATGCCGATGTAGTTGAAGTACTTGTCTCTTTGGGTTATTCCCAACAGCAGGCGCGTAAGACCGTTCAAAAAATTGACGTAAGTATTACAGGAACCTCTGAGCGAGTTAAAGAGGCACTTAAAATTCTTGGTACTGCATAACATCATGCTTAACTCAATTCTTAGAACAATTGAACGTTTCATTCCAAAAAAATTGTTTCGCGTACTTCAACCTATATATCACTGGGGGCTATCACTTCTTGGAGCACTAGTGTATCGTTTTCCCTCTCGTCATATACGAGTAGTTGCAATAACTGGAACGAAAGGAAAATCTTCTACCGCAGAGTTTATAAACGCCATTTTGGAAGAAGCAGGAAACACAACTGCAGTTCTAGGTACTATACGGTTTAAAATCGGCGAAACAGATGAACGTAATTTATATAAAATGACTGTTCCAGGTCGTTTTTTTGTACAACGCTTTTTGCGCCGTTCTGTTGATGCTGGATGTAATTGGGCAATTCTTGAAATGAGTTCGGAAGCCGCAAAACAATTCAGACATCTATGGATTGATTATGACGCACTTGTATTTACCAATCTTGCACCTGAGCATATTGAATCACATGGTTCGTATGAAAACTATCGCGCTGCAAAGCTATCCATAGCCAATAGACTTGCTAAATCACGAAAAAAGGAAACTATCTTAATCGCAAATGCAGACGATCCTGAAAGCAACCTATTTTTAGACACCAACACAACTTATTCAGTTCCTTTTTCTATATCTGAAGCAAAAAACTTGAAAACCGAAAAGGAATCCTCTTCGTTTTTGTATAAACGAATAAATTTTACTGTACATCTCCCCGGTTTATTCAACGTCTATAACGCACTTGCTGCAATTACATTTGCTGAAACTCTAAATATTGACCCTGCAGTATGTGTTTCGGGAATTGATAGAGTTACTCGCATTCGTGGGCGTGCAGAGTTTATACGAGAAGAACAACCTTTTGATGTTGTTGTTGATTATGCGCACACACCAGAGTCACTTGAGGCACTATATTCTGCTTTTACGGGAAGCAAAAACATTTGCGTGCTTGGCAATACTGGAGGAGGACGCGATACATGGAAACGCCCAAAAATGGCTTCAGTGGCAGAAGCACACTGCGACCAAATAATTTTTACTAATGAAGATCCTTACGATGAAGACCCACAAAAGATTATAAGCGCAATGGCAGAAGGAGTTACTAACAAAGAAAAACTATCTGTTATTCTTGACCGTCGTGAAGCTATACGTGAGGCATTGGTTCGTGCACACAAACTTCGCAATCGCGCAAAAAAGGCGCGTATTTCCGTACTTATTACCGGAAAGGGTTCGGATCCGTATATTATGGGGCCACGCGGCTCAAAACTTCCGTGGGATGATGCGATGGTTATACGAGAAGAATTAAAAAACATACAAAAGACATATGCGTGATTTTGTAAAAATTATCTTTTTCATCATTGCCGGAATATTTTTTGTGTCATACGTGCAAGATGCTGGAATTGGAAACACTTCACAAACTCGTTTTTCGAACAATATCGAAAATTCTTACTCTTACATTCGTTCGGTTGATAGCAATAGCGACGGCGTGATAACAGAAGAAGAACGACGAGATGCGGAACTTTCGCGCATTTCCCGAGAAATTGCTGAAATTGAAAAACAAGTGTCTAAGTTGAGAGAAGAACAAAACCGTTCACCTTATTACGGAAAGATAATGCTCCGACAAGGAGACTTACGAACAGACGACCCCCGAAAAGAATATGTCATAATCGAAGCTTCGTTTTCCAACAACACCCCAGTAGTTATTACGGGGTGGACACTTGCAAGTCTTGTTACTGGAAAACACGAAATAATACCGGGAGGAATTGCTCTTCTTGAAGGAATTCATACGTGGAAACGAGCGCAAAACGTGTTTCTCGCCCCAGGCGAACAAGCGATTATTAGTTCACGAAGTCCCGTGGGTATAAATATTGGATTTCTTGAAAACAAATGCTCTGGTTTCCTGGAAACCACCTATAACTTCACTCCAAGTATTTTCTTACACTGCCCTGCGCTTAAAGATACAGATCAAGCAAAGATGCTTTTCCATCCTTTAAAATTTAAAGATCCTGATGATTATGACAAATGTTGGGATGCCATTGAACAAACCCGCATGTGCCAAAAAGGTACGTACACAAAAGACACACCTAAACAATGTAAAACTTTTATACGTGAGTATTCCACTTATGAAGGGTGTGTAAATCTTCACAAGACCGATGAAGATTTCTTTGGAAATCAGTGGCGGTTATTTTTGGGTTCACGTAAAGAATTGTGGAGGAATACTCGTGAAACCATTGTTCTTCTTGACCACAACGGGCTTGTGGTAGATATTCTGGAATATCGTTAATACACACCAAATAAAACAATACCAGCAACAACAGAAACATTGAGAGATTCTTTTGTGCCATACATAGGAATTTCTACAATGTCATCGCACTTATTGAGAATTTCTTTTGAAATACCCTTTGTTTCTTCGCCAAACACAAATGCAGTAGGTTTTGAAAACAACATTTCTTTTATATTTTTTGCGCACTTGTCCTGTTCAACAGCAACAACACAAACACCTTCTGCTTTGAGTTTTTCTATTACATCTTCTGTATTCGAAACACTTTCCCATGAAATAATTTTCTCTGTCCCAAGCGAAACTTTAGCAAAATCTTTTCGTATACGACCAAAACGATCAATCGGTGAAGGTGTTACTCCGCAGAGATATATTTTTGAAACACCTGCACCTTCACTGGTTCGAAAAATAGAACCTACATTGTGTACACTTCGAATATTATCAAGAATAACAAAAATCTTTTTCATAAAAATTGTTTTGATGGCCTTTTTATTGTAAAATGCTTTCGTTTACCCGCCCATAGCTCAGCCTGGTAGAGCACCTGCCTTTTAAGCAGAGGGTCGTAGGTTCGAATCCTACTGGGCGGACAACTCATAGCAGTTTCTACAGTTCCAGTACAAACTGTTCCAGTGCAATATCAAGAGAAGGACCATTTGCTCGTGATTCGTGGTATGCTCGCAGGAGCTTGTCTAAAAAATTCTGAATTTCCATCTCCGAAAAACGCGGGAGAGCCGATCGTGTTTTTTTTATAACAAACGGCTTAAGTCCTTCAGTATCCCCTCTCTTAACTAGTAGCAGAGTTTTAAATTGCCACCACAAAACACCGTGTATTTCTTCCGCTGACAATTTTTCTCGAAGTGCTTTTTGTAAAATAACCCATGCATTTTTTCTGTCTCGATTCAAAATTGCATCTGTTAGTGCAAAAACATCGAAGCGTTTTTGGATCTCTTTTTTTGTGTCAAACTCTCGCATCTCAGAAGCATGTTTCTGGAGAATTTTTTTTGTTGCTACATCAAATGACTCCTCAAGCACAATACAAACATGGGGTGAAGTGGCGATAGCTGGAGTTAGAATACGAAGTTTTTCACGCATCTCCTCCGTTTGAGTGACATACTCGAGAGATATAATATGCTTATCTTCAAATAACCCAGAGCTTAAAGCGAGAAGCTCCAGACGAGCACGCGCATCATTTTCATCGGATAATCGAAACACTTCTGCATTTGGGCGTTTTTTTTGTAACGACAAAAGCATTCTATTGAATTCAGCTCGAATTTTTCCCCTGTTTGTTCCGTAAAGTACGTATAGCATAGTAGTAAAAATTCAAAATCCAAATATCAAAGTGAGAGATCTTAAAAAAATTAATTTGTTTTCTTATTTCGAGTTTTGTGACTTACGCTCTGAGAATTCTGTCATCTCACTCCATCTACGACCAGTTTGCACACCAACAACAATCGGAACTCCTTCTCGCATTTCATCTGGCAAAGCGCTTTCCATACTTTTTTTAATAATGAAAACTATTTTATCAACAGAATCTTCTGCAACCTCATAAATAAGCTCATCGTGTATCTGTAACACAAGACGAGCTTTCTCAGAGAGACCCATTTCTAAAAGTTGTTTTTGCACATCAATCATAGCAATTTTAATAATGTCAGCAGACGTTCCCTGAACCGGCGCGTTTACTGCTTGCCTCTCTGCTTCTGCACGAATATACGGCAACGTAGAACGAATTCCTGCCAGATATCTGCGTCGTCCGAACAAAGTAGTAACATACCCTTGTTCTCGTGCCTCTTTTTTCTTGTGCTCGATATAACGTGCCACACCCGAATAAGTCTTTTCATATTCTGCGATATATTGTTGAGCATCAGAACGCGACATCTCTGCGGTTGCCGCTAATGCGTTTGACCCCATTCCATAAATGATGCCGAAGTTGATAACTTTCGCTGTTCGACGCATCGTTGCCGTTACCTCCTCATGACGCACGTTAAATATTTCCATTGCAACTGATGTATGAATATCACCTCCTTCACGAAAAGTTTTTATTAGTCGTTCGTCTTTTGAAAGAATAGCTGCTATGCGCAGTTCAATTTGTGAATAATCAAACGCACACAGTACATATCCTTTTTGTGACACAAATGCCCCTCGTACCGCGCGCCCAAGTTCTGTTTTAATAGGGATATTCTGCAAATTTGGATTCTGTGATGACAATCTGCCTGTTGTTGTTCCGGTCTGTATAAATGTTGTGTGAAGACGTCCGTCCACTCCGATAAGCTTCGGAAATGCATCTATATAAGTAGACAACAGTTTTTGCAATTCGCGGTACTGTAGAATCTCGGGAATTATTGGATGAGCTTCAGAAAGTTTCGCAAGTTCCGATTCGCGCGTTGAGCGCTGTCCTGTTGAAGTCTTTTTTCCTGGACGAAGACCTAGTTTTTGAAACAACACCTCACTAAGTTGTTTTGGAGAATTTATGTTAAATTCTCCCCCCGCAAGTTCCCATATAATCTGTTCTCGCTGTCGCAATTCCTTATGATACTCAGACGATAGATTCTTAAGGTACGCTATATCCAGTGCAACTCCAACATCTTTCATAAAATGGAGAATTGGAATAAGTGGTTTTTCAATTGTTTCAAAGATATCACTCAATCCTTCATCTTCTATACGATTAAGTACTCGTGTACGTGCGGACTGCAAAGACATTGTCTTGGTAAATGAAAGAATATCTTGGTCGGACGGATTGGTCATCTCAGAGTTTAGAAGCCATATTGCAATCGCAGTTTCCTCTCGCTCTTCTGGTGATATCTCGTGCTCATAGCTCGTTGGCTCCAACGGAAGCGTCGTGTCTTTTAAAAAGTTTTCTCGCATACGTGCCGACAAAGACCGAAACCCCAGTTCATCAAATAATGCAAGAGCTTTTGCTGGAACAAAAGTTTCCTTCCACACCGCCGAGGGGAGCGAAAAGTCAATCGGCACGTCTCTGCGAATAGTGCCTAGCATTTTTGAAAATTCAGCTTCCTCTCTACCTTCTTTGAGGAGTCCAATAATGCGTTTAGTAAACCCTTTCTTTTCAAGGGCACTTTCATTTTTCTCAATCTGAGCATACAGTTTTTCTAATGTACCGAAAGTGCACACTAGCGCAGTTGCGGTCTTTTCTCCAATACCAGAAACACCGGGAATATTGTCCGATGGGTCGCCACGCAAACCCTTAAAATCTGGGAGCATACGAGGATTAAATCCATACCGCTTCACCACATCCTCTTCGTCATATAGTACAGTATCTTGTATTCCTTTCCGTAGAGTAAATACTTTCACTCGGCCTTCCTCAACCAACTGTAGAGTATCAGTGTCGCCTGATGCAATTACAACCTCAAGGTTTTTTATTCGCTTCGTTTTTTCTGCGATAGTTCCAATGATGTCATCTGCCTCAAATCCTTCGTGTTGATATATGGGAATAGAAAACGCTGTCAATACATCTCGTGAGCGTTCTATTTGAGAGATGAGTGCTTCATCAGATCTAGGGCGCCCTGCTTTATATCCCTCAAACGCATCGTGTCTATATGTTGGTTTTGGCAAATCATATGCTGCCACTATGTAATCGGGTTTTAGTTCTGTAATAAACTTAAGCAACATAGCAGAGAGGCCGTATAGAGCACCTGAAGGTTCGCCTGTTGCTGTTGTAAAGTCGGGAAGCGCGTGATATGCACGATGAATGATGGCGTGCGCATCAAGCACCACTAGACGTTCGCATATTCCGTTTTTTTTAATTGCTGCCATGTTTGATAGTTGATTGAAACTCTACAGAGCGTGTTGTGTCATTTATCCAAGTAAATGACACTATTTCAGCATCATCTGGAAATGCCTCCCCCATACGCTCAGGCCATTCAACCAGAACAAGAGTATGAGGCATTGTGCATACACGTTCCCATTCTATCGTGTTTGTTTCTTCCGCACCCTCAAGTCGATAGGCGTCAATATGTACCAAATAACGAAACTTTTCATGAGATGGTACTTCATACATTTTTTGAATAACAAAAGTCGGACTTGTTACATGTTCAGAAATGCCCAAGAGTTTAGCGATTGCCTTTACAAACGCTGTTTTTCCGGACCCAAGATCCCCAGTAAGACCCACAACTGTTGATCGTGTTACATCCACACGTAGACGCTCTAAAAATGAGCTCGCACAGGCCTCCAATGCCTCCAAAGATTTACACGATACTCTCTGCATGGCGCCATTGTACCACTTATTACAAGAAACAATTTTTGCATCTCGCTATCTCGTATTTTTATGATAAATGGTACACTACATACATGGTTGAATTTGATAACGTACGCTCCGAAAAACAGCGGCACAAAATACAACAACTACTCGAGGATGAGGAAGAGGCTTTGATACAAATTCTGTCAGACAAGTATGGTCTGCCTTATGTCGATTTAACAACAGTCACAATAGAACCCGACGCTCTTATAGTAATACCCGAAAAGAGTGCGAGAGATGCGCAAATCGCTGCGTTTAACAAGCAGAATAAAAAACTACTCGTAGCCGTACGTTCTCCAGAGAAAAACAACGCTAAAACAGTACTTGCTGAGCTATCTGAAAGAGGATTCTTTCCTGAGTTATATCTTACTTCTACACGTAGTCTTGCGTTTGCCTGGGAACGATACAAAGATCTTTCTTACTCAAGTAAAAGCAAAAAAGGAGTACTGGAAGCGGGAGGAGAAGATATCTCGGGGTTTGTTGAAAACGTACGCGGCATTCAAGATATTAAAACTTTTATAAAAGAAACTCTGAAAATGGACCGGGGACATCGTATATCTCGTATCGTTGAAGTGCTTCTAGGTTCTGGTCTTGCAACTAAGGCCTCTGACATACATCTAGAACCAGAGGAGACTGCGGTTCGCGTGCGTATGCGACTTGATGGGGTGCTACAGGATGTCTCAGATCTAGACAAAGATACATATCGACTAGTTCTTTCTCGAATTAAATTGCTTTCAAGTTTAAAACTTAACATAGGTAACGAAGCACAAGACGGACGATTTTCCATACGCTTTAAAAATGTGGATATTGAAATCCGCACCTCCATTTTACCAGGACAACACGGCGAATCTATTGTTATGCGTCTCCTTAACCCTGCCTCTATTTCGGTTGATATCACAAATCTAGGAATGAGTGAAAATCTTTATCACTTTGTACAGGATGCCATCAAAAAACCAAACGGGATGATTCTCACTACAGGGCCTACTGGATCTGGAAAAACAACCACTCTATATGCCTTCATTAAAAGTGTACACACTCCAGATGTAAAAATAATCACAATTGAAGACCCTATTGAATACCATCTAAAAGGTATTGTACAAACACAAGTAGATTCACAAAAAAACTACACTTTCTCCTCAGGGCTACGAGCTTCTCTCAGACAAGACCCAGACATAATAATGGTCGGTGAGATTCGAGACAATGAAACCGCAGAAATCGCTATACATGCGGCTCTTACTGGACACCTTGTTTTCTCCACTCTTCACACTAACTCTGCTTCTGGTGCATTCACGCGTCTTATTGATATTGGTATAAACCCCAGAATTTTAGGATCTGCACTGTCACTTGCACTTGCACAACGTCTAGTGCGAACATTGTGTAAGGAATGCAAACAAGAAATTGTTCTTGAAGGAGACGATCGCGCTGTTGTTGAGCGTGTTCTCGAATCTATATTTGATAAATCACAACTGAAAGGAATCCAGAGTGAAAAAGTCTGGCGTGCAAAAGAAGGGGGATGTCCTGCTTGCAACGGAATTGGATATAAAGGACGTATCGGTATTCACGAAGGTATAGTTATGGACGCCTCAATAGAAGAAATTGTTGAAACCGCTCCATCGGAGAGAGAGATAAAAAAAGCGGCGCTTCCCCAAGGAATTTTTACTCTTTCACAAGATGCGGTGATGAAAGTTCTCCAAGGAAAAACAACGATTGAAGAAGTGCAACGAGTTGTGGATTTATCTGAGTTATAAAATATACACAACTTGACATGATACAAAATATAAAAACTTTACAAAATAAAAAAGACACGCCACAGTACAAAAAGCTCTTTCATTTGTCAAAAAAAAACGTAGTATGGAGATAGTTATAAGAAGAGAAATCTCTAAGCAAGACCACGTGTTTTGTTAAGGATACTGTTCGCTGTTTCGACGTAAAATCGGAATAACCAACGGGTCCTCACTAAACATGTGCATGAGGACCATGAAGCTTGCTTAGAGGTTTCTCGTCTCAAAAAATTGATTCTTGTAGTGTGTTAAAGAGCATCCATATCCTATCATACTAACAGCTTCGTGTCAACTCTCTCTTTCTACTTTGTCAACTATATCGTCTGTAGTTTGTAAAATGAGATTTACCTTTATATGTCAGATGTTTCACCTTATAATTCAGAAACAAATGCTTCAAAGAAAATTTTTTCAGGAGATTTTGATATCTTTCTTGACGCTTCTCTAAGACCAACGTCGTGGGATGATTATGTTGGCCAATACAAAACAAAGGAGAATCTAAAAATTCTTATATCCGCTGCCCGCGAGCGCGGTCATGCACCAGAGCACGTTTTACTATACGGACCAGCTGGACTCGGAAAAACCACATTAGCCCATCTAATAGCACACGAGCTTGGTAGTTCTATTAAAATAACTTCCGGTCCAGCTATAGAGAGAGTTGGAGACCTCGCTTCTCTTCTAACAAATCTTACCCGTGGTGATATTTTATTTATTGATGAAATTCATCGGCTCAATAAAAGTATAGAAGAGATTTTATATCCTGCCATGGAATCAGGGCGCCTCGATATAATAATCGGAAAAGGTCCTTCTGCGCGAACAGTACAACTCGAACTGCCTCCATTTACCCTTGTTGCAGCAACCACACGAATCGCCCTACTTTCGGCTCCATTACGATCAAGATTTTCTGGTGGAACGTTTCGTCTTGAATTTTATACAGAAGATGAAATATTGCATATTTTGAAACGCTCTGCACAGCTTCTCGACGTTTCTCCAAACACCGAAGCGCTGAGCATGCTAGCTAGAAGAAGTCGAGCTACACCTCGCACAGCAAATTATCTCCTTAAACGAGCTCGCGATTATGCACAGGTCCATAAAAAAGACCTATCCACAGACGCTGTACAAGAAGCCCTAACTCTTTTGGGAATAGACGAATGTGGACTTACTCCTACTGATACACAACTTCTACATCTTATTGCGAAAACGTTTAACGGTGGCCCTGTAGGGCTTACAACCTTAGCAGCTTCACTATCTGAAGAACCTGCAACAATTGAGGAGGTATACGAACCATATTTAATGCGTCTCGGATTTCTTGAACGTTCACCTCGTGGAAGAGTTATCACCAACACTGGTCTCTCTCATATCGGCTCAGTTAATTCACAAGACATTTTGTTATAATCACACCATCTATCTTCTTTCATTTTCTTCATCTATATGGCAGGACACAATAAATGGTCTCAAATAAAAGAAAAAAAAGGTGTTGCAGACGCAAAAAAAAGTGCTCTTTTTTCCAAATTAGTAAAACTAATAAAAACAGAAGCTAGACTGGCACACGGAGACCTCAATTCTCCATCATTACGTGCCGCAATTGAAAAAGCAAAAGAAGCAAACATGCCAAAAGATAATATTGATCGAGCGATTTCATCTGCAGAAGCTTCCGCTGATGAAAAGGTGGTCTATGAGGCATACGGTCCCGGAGGTACTGCAATTATAATAGAAGGTCTTACAGATTCTCGTAACCGAACTTCTCAAGAAATTAAACATTTACTTTCAAAAAACGGTGGTTCACTTGTTGCCCCTGGTTCTGCAATATGGGCATTTTCAAAAACCCCAGAAGGAACGTGGCTACCTACGACATCTGTTCATTTATCTAATGATGACACAGAAAAACTTTCCAACCTTATAATGCAACTAGAAGATCACGATGACATTCAAGGGGTGTACACAAATGTTAGTTAGATTTTTTAAATTATCAACAACCAATTTTCAAGTCAAAAAACTTTAATGGTTCAGTCGTATCAATTGTTTAAAGTTGAAAATTAATGATTAGTTTTTAGTATTTGCGTATACTGATTATATATGCGAGTTTTAGGTTTTGATCCAGGATATGACCGGCTAGGTATAGCTATACTTGAAGGTAGCCGTTCTAAGCAGTCGATCATTTTTTCTGAATGCTTTAAAACCAATCCAAATGACTCATTTGAGTATCGTCTTAGCTCAGTAGGTAAACACGCTAAAACGATTATAAAAAAATACTCTCCTAACTGTGTTGCGATAGAAACACTTTTCTTCAGCAATAATCAAAAAACCGCAATGCGTGTTGCGGAAACTAGAGGGGTTTTAATTTTTGTTGCAACAAGTACTTCTATTCCTGTTATACAATACTCTCCTCAAGAAATTAAGGTAGCAGTATCAGGGAGCGGTCGTGGAAGTAAAACAGATGTATCTCATATGCTCCATCGGCTTTTGCCACTACCAGATAAGGTTATGTATGATGATGAATATGATGCTATTGCTGTTGCATTAACGTGTATAGTTAGTCAATAAGTGTTTTCCCCAAGAAAATCAAAACAGATATTGACGTACCATTAGTATTTGATACAAAAGAGGACGTTCTGTACTCACCGTGCAGTACACACCATTTATAGAATCTTAATATAACATTGTATGTTTAGAACAAACGCAACATTTGCTCCTTTTGTTCTTGAAGATGATGATGACGTACTTGATCCCAGTATAGATCCAAGCTCTCCACTTGGAGAAGATGATGCTGATATTGATGAAGATGATGACGCTGTAGATGTAGATATACCAGAAGAAGATCTAGACGACATTAACGACGAAGAGGATTTTGAAGATGACTTTGGAGATCTTGAGGACGAAGAATATTTCTAAAAAACAAAACCACCATACATCAAAATAGAGACGTGGTGGTTTTATTTTATATCTATTCTTTTTTTTGTGTTCTGGTTACTATCTTGAGAAATCTTTTTTTCCCGATTTTTAAAATTAACGATCCTGAGACAACGATCTTTGGGTCTTGAATTTTTTCTCCAGTTTGCATATCTTTCAAACCTCCACTTTCAACTAACCTACGGATCTCTGATTTTGAAGACACCACTCCTTCTTTAATAAGAATATTTTCGAGTGTCTCTTTACCTGCTAACTCAACTTTAGGAAGTATCCTTGGTATGTCTTTGTTTGAAAATACGCGCACAAATTCTTCCTGTGCTTTTGTTGCTTCTTTTTCAGAATGATATATTTTTACAATTTCGTGCGCTAGGCGCATTTTTGATTCGCGAGGAGGATTTTTCAATATATGTGCAATTTCTTCTTTTGTAAGTTCGGTACAATCAATAAAACACTGTAAAAGCCCTGAGTCAGGAAGACGCATAACCTTCGCATACATCTCCTGTGGAACATCGTTCATACCTATTCCAGTCCCACGACTTTTACTCATCATCTTTTCTCCTGTTATTGGATCTTCAAGAAGTGTTGTAGTAATTACAAACTTCTCTCGCTCTTGCATCTTTTCAACAAGAGTCCTACCTGCAAGCATATTAAAAGTTTGATCTGTTCCACCAATTTCTATATCTGCTCCAAGTGCCACCGAGTCATATCCTTGCATAAGAGGATAAAAGAATTCATGTACATACAACGGCTTATTCTCGCGTAATCGCCTCTCAAATGCATCACGTTGAATCATTTGCTGAACAGTAAAGTTTGATGCTATATCAGCAAGATCAGTAAATGTAAGTTTTGAGAGCCACCTACTGTTAAATTTAAACTCAATAGGATTTTTTTTATCCTCAAAATTAAGAATTTTTCCTATTTGTTCTTTATATGTTTTAAGGTTTTTTTTAACTTCACTTTTTGTAAGACGTATTCGAGCTGCATTTTTATCGCTTGGATCACCTATCATTGCAGTAAAATCTCCAACCAAAACGATAATTTTGTGTCCTAACTTATGTAAACGCTTTAACAGAAAAAAATTAGTCGCATGACCAAGATGTACATATGGAGCAGTCGGATCTATACCAACATATACACGCATCTGTCTTCCACTTAAAAGCTCTTTTTTAAGCTTTTCTTTCGAAGGAAAGACAGAATCAACAGAACGAGAAAGTACCTCATCTATTAGAGATAAATCTGATGTTTTTATTTTTTTACTTTTTTCCATATTCATAAATCAGAGTGTACCACATTTATAACTGTAATACTTTGATATACTAAAAACATGAAAAAAACAAAAAAACGCCACCAATCTAGGTATACCATTCTATTGTTAATAATTGGTATATGTGCGCTTGTTGGAGGATTGTTGCTACTATGGGCAGCTACCTTGCGTTTACCTGATTTTGATGTTGTTTCAGAAAGAGTCATTCAACAATCAACAAAAATTTATGACCGAACAGGAGATATATTACTGTACGACTTACATGAAAACATACGACGTACTGTTGTTCCATTTGAAGATATTTCAGATTATATAAAAAAAGCTACTGTAGCTATTGAAGATGCAGAATTTTATAGACACCATGGAATTAAAATCTCTGCGTTTTTCCGAGCTCTTTTTGTTAATATTCTTTCGTTTCGTTTTAGTCAAGGAGGTTCAACTATTACCCAACAAGTTGTAAAAAATGCACTCCTAACTCAAGAAAAAACAGTTGCACGAAAAATTAAAGAATGGATTCTTTCAATAAAAATTGAACAAAATCTTTCAAAAGAAGAAATTCTTTCACTTTATCTAAATGAGTCTCCCTATGGAGGTAATATATACGGGATACAAGAAGCTTCTATGACTTTTTTTGGAAAAAATGCCTCTGAGGTAACTCTTGCTGAGGCAGCATATCTAGCTGCTCTCCCCCAGGCACCAACGTTTTATTCTCCATACGGAGAAAATCGTGAAGCTTTAGATGCACGAAAAAATCTTGTATTAGATCGTATGGTTGAGAATAATTTTATAACAAATGAAGAACGAATTTCCGCATCCGCTGAAAAAGTTATATTTAAGCCTCGTCCAGAACGATCTATTCTTGCTCCACACTTCGTGTTTTACGTTCGTGATTATCTAGAAAAGAAATACGGTTTACGTGCTATTGAAGAAGATGGTTTACGTGTAATAACCACTCTTGATTACGAACTGCAAAAACAAGCAGAACAAATTGTTCATGATGGAGCTCTTGAAAATGAAAAAAAATTTAAAGCTAAAAATGCTGCTCTTGTTGCAATAGACCCAACTACAGGTCAAATACTTTCTATGGTTGGTTCACGCGATTATTTTGATACAGAAATTGATGGTAACGTAAATGTAACTATTGCAAAAAGACAACCTGGTTCTGCATTCAAACCATTTGTATATGCTACGGCATTTCTCAAAGGTCTCACACCAGAAACAGTTTTATTTGATCTTCCAACACAATTCTCAACAGCTTGTAAGCCATCTGATACATCACACAAAGATCCATGTTACTTCCCAGAGAATTATGATGGAAAATTTCGAGGTCCAATGTCTATAAGAAATGCTCTGGCACAATCCGTTAATGTTCCGGCTGTAAAAGCTCTATATATTGCAGGTATAAGTGATTCTATTCAAACAGCACGTCGAATGGGAATTACAACGCTTGAAGATGCTTCACGATACGGATTAACTCTTGTTCTAGGAGGAGGTGAGGTAACTCTTTTAGATATTACATCTGCTTACGGAGTTTTTGCAAATGATGGGGTACGCAACCCAACAACAGCAATCATTCGAATTGTATATAGAGATGGAACTGTTTTAGAAGAATTTTCTCCACGTCCAGTTTCTGTACTTGATCAAAATGTGGCTCGACAAATTTCAAATATATTATCTGACAACGTAGCTCGTACTCCTGCATTTGGTACAAACTCGTCTCTATTTTTTAAAAATCGTGACGTCGCTGCAAAAACAGGAACAACAAATGATTATCGCGATGTTTGGATTATAGGTTATACCCCTAACCTGGCTGTTGGTATGTGGGCAGGAAATAATGATAATACTCCTATTGATAAATCTATTGCTGGTTTTGTTATTGCTCCACTATGGAGAACTTTTATGGATGTTGCTCTTCCCACTCGTACAACAGAATATTTCGTACAACCATCAAAAATAGATGTTATAAAGCCAATTCTAGCAGGTATTTGGCAAGGAGGTTCAGTTATTTCTTCAAATGATCAATCAACAACCGTTATTCAAGATGTACACAACATTCTTCATTGGATAGATAGACGAGATCCAGACGGTCCTTCTCCCGATACACCTTCACAAGACGCACAATACCAATACTGGGAGTATCCAGTTCGTTATTGGGCAATTTCTAACGGTTATACATCCTTAAAAGATATAACAGTACCTATTGCTATACATCAAGAAAATTCTGATGATTATTTTAGTAAATACGTAACAGGTATTTCAGACTCATATAAAAAAGATGACACAATTTCATTCATTATACAAAAAAATATAATAGACGATTTTATTTCTGCTGATATTTTCTTAAATGAAAACCTCATACAAAAAAACTTTTCTAAAGGAAAATTTTCTTTTTCCCTTTCATCAATATTAAATATATCAACAAATAACACCTTATCTATTGTTATTCATAAAGAAAATGAAATTGATGAGGTTTTAACAAAATCGTTTGTTATTGAATAACAACTACTGTACGTCTGAAATAATTCTTTTTCCAAACTCCTGTTCAAGGATATAAAGTATTTTTTCTTTTTTTAAAAAAATTGAATTTTTTTTAATACTATCAAACATACAATAAGCTATAGGCCCTATAATTCTAATTTCTCTATCAAAAACTTCATAACCTATTTCTTTTGTAATTATTTCAGCCAGCTTCTTTCTTACAACCATGTCAGGAGGTATTAATCCAGCGTAGCGAGATAAAAATTCATGAATACCTTGCATACTCTATCTATTCATTGACATAACAATATAGAGAAATGATTTATCACCAACAGGTCGTACACAAGTAGGTTTTCCTTGTCCTGCAAATTGAATAACTGCACTATCATTTACAATTGCATTAAAACCATCCAATACATACATATAATTAAAATTCATTTCAACATCTTCTCCTTCAACTGCAACATCAAGTACAATCTCTCCTTCCCCCGTTTCTGGATTTGATGTTTTCATCATACAAGAATTCTTTTCCTTAGAAACAACTATGGATAATTTATTAAATTGATCTGAAAAAATACGAAGATGTTTAAGTGCATCAATAAAATCCTGTTTTAACGCAGTTACCTCTGTTGTAAAACTTTTTGGTATAATTTGTTTATAGTCTGGAAACACTCCATCAACAGCTCGTGATGTTATATATTTTTTTCCTAACACAAATCCTATCTGATGTACATCTCCGTATACAGAAACATCTCCATCGTACCCATCAAGATGTCGAAGCATTTCACTTACATTTTTAACTGGAATAAGTAATGTTTCAAAACCTTCAACTGTATCTGCCTGTATTTTTTTTTCAGCAAGGCGAAATGAATCTGTTGCAACACATACTATATATTTACCGCCATCGTTATACAGATAAACACTATTTAATTCAGGTTTAATACTTCCTATTGATGCACTCCAATAAACACTCTTAAGACCTTCTAATAGTTTTTTTGATGAAAGTGAAAAAAGTTTTTTAGTAGATAGTTTAGGTAACGAAGGGAAATCCTCATGTGAAAATGTTGCAATACTTGCAGAGCTTTTTGGTGTAGTCACAACCATCTTTGATCCATCGTGTTCAAGAAAAATAGGTCCTGAAAAAGAAAGTGTGCTTAAAAGATCACTAAAAGTGTCTGCTGGAACTGCAACAGTACCATCTTGCTCTATTTCAGCTGGAACTTTAATTTCAATACCTAAATCAAGGTTAGTTGCGCGCACAACAAGATTTTTACCATCAGTTGAAAGTACCGCACATTGTAAAACAGGTAGTGAAAGATTTTTTCCTGCTATGCGTTCAACTCCAGTTAATGCATTTAAGAGTTGTTCTTTGTGTACGGTTATTTTCATATATAAAAAAATTATTATTACTATTATGTATGTGAATTCGTGGAAAACTTAGAAAAGTGTTTTAAAGAAACAATATTTTTGAGAAAGTGATGTGAAGAATACATGGATAGAAATGAAGAAAATATAAACTATTTTTAGTGATTATGTGAATATAATATTATTTATTAACAAACTGTAGTTTAGTAATACATAGGATATTCATAGGTTATATACAATTTTATTACAGTAATGCACGAACCTGAGAAATCTCTTGTTCTAATTGATGATCATTTTTAATGTCCTCTTTTATTTTTTCATATGAGTGAATAACAGTAGTGTGATCTCGTCCACCTAGTTTCTGTCCGATTGCTGGATATGGTAAATTGAAGTCTTCACGAAGAATATACATAATAACTTGTCGTGGTTTAACTACTTCTTTTTTTCTACTTTTTCTATAAATACTTTCTTCATCTAGTCTATAAAAATCAGCAACAAGTTTTACAACATCTTTAACTGACACCATTTTCTTTGGACGTATATTGTTTTTTATGATTTCGCGGATTTCTTGAAGAGTAAGATCTCTTTTTTTAACCTGTATTTGACACAAGATTGAATTTAATGCTCCTTCCAGCTCACGTATATTTCCATCAATATTTGTAGCAATAAAGGAAGTTATGTCATCTGAAAGAATTATGTTGTTTATAGATGTTTTTGATTTAATGATTGCAATTCTAGATTCAGTGTCAGGAGGTGGAATATCAACAGTCATACCAGCATTAAAACGTGATTTAAGTCGATCAGCTAAGCTTTGAATGTAGTTTGGATGTCTATCTGATGAAAATATAATTTGTCCATTTCTATCAAATATATCATTAAACAAGTGAAAAAGTTCTTCTTGCATCTTTTCTTTATTTGATAGAAATTGAACATCATCCATAATAAGGACGTCGTATTTTCTATATTTATCTTTAAAATTATTGACAGTATTTGTTTGAATTGAATTAACAAGATCTTGCGCAAATCGCTCAGAAGTTACATAAAAAACCTTTTTATCAGGGTATTTATTTTTTATTGCATTTCCAACAGCTTGAATAAGGTGTGTTTTTCCATGTCCTGTTTGTCCGTATACAAAAAACGGGTTGTATCGTAATCCTGGGCGTTCAAGAATTGACTGAGCAGCCGCATATGCTAGTTCATTGAAAGAACCAACAACAAAAGAGTCAAATGTATAACGAGGATTTAGATTACTATCTTTATTTATATATAAATCACGTAGGGGTAGTTCATTTACTGACTGATTTTCTTGTGGTTGTGAATACGGAGAAAATTTAGTTTCAATAGGAGGACGGTTTGAAATAAGATATTCCACTGAACGGATTGTATATGATATGTCTCTGAGTGATTTAAGAACTAATTTGTGATATTTTTCAGAGATAAGATCTTTTGTAAAAGTGTTTGGAACTCCTACAAAAACAACACCTTCTTCAATTTTAACAATGTGTGTGTCTTTAAACCATGTTTTAAAAATAGCTTTTGAAACAGATAATTCTATAAAACCGAGTACTTGATTCCAGAGATCTTTTGTATCTGTTGGTTGTGTAAAAGTAGACATAGAAAGATGACTGCTCGATTATTATATATGTAAATAAATAATTACAACCTTGAGAAAAGAATAAAACTATGTTTATAATGTGTGGACAAAATAATATTATAAAGAACAACAGAAAACAAAACATTAAAAAGTCAATAAAAAACTGATATGAAAAGAACTAATCAGCCAAAAAAGAGAAAGCGTGCTAAAACTCACGGCTTTTTGGTGCGAATGAAAACATCAAGTGGGAAAAAAATAATCTCACGTCGTCGTATAAAAGGACGAAAGAAACTTTCGGTGTGAGTTTCTTACAATGATTTCAAAAAAACACCGTCTCACAAAAAAACAATTTAATGCCGTTTTCAATAATGGCACTATTTTTCATAGTGATCTTTTTACAATATGTGTGGTTTTTGGAGAAATTATTCCTAAAGCATCGGTTGTTGTTTCAAAAAAAATTTCTCAACCTGCAGTTGTACGAAACACCCTTCGTCGAAAAATATTTGCAAGTATTAATGAGTGTTTTCAAGAAAAAAAAATAACAAATGGTGCTTATATTTTTTTTCTGCGCAGAAAAAAATTACCTTCTCATAAAGATTTAGTTGAAATTATAAAGCAGAATATTTTTTACATTATAAAAAATAACTAGCACTATTCTATTTAGATGTATACAATAGTCATATGTCACATGGATTTTTTTTCACTATAGTTACACAGCCACTGTATAATGGAATTGTAGGTCTTATTCACTTACTTCCGTGGGCCGATCTTGGTGTTATTATCGTTATTTTTACTATATTGGTACGTTTTATTCTCTTCCCTGTTGCTCAAAAGGCCTTGAGAACACAACATACACTACAAAAAGTACAGCCAAAAATGGAGGAAATACGTGAACGATTTAAAAATGATCGTCAACAGCAAGCACAAAAAATGATAGAGTTGTATCGAGAATATAAAATAAATCCATTTTCAAGCATTATTTTTATGTTTATACAGATTCCAATTATTTTTGGGCTGTATTTTACGTTTGTTAGAACTGGGTTACCAGAATTTCATGCTGAATATTTATATTCGTTTGTTTCTGTTCCAGAATCTATTTCCACATTATTTTTAGGTATTGTAGATATTGCACAAAAAAGTATTCCTCTTGCACTTATGGCCGGAATAACACAATTTCTTCAGGCATTTTTTATGCGCTCTCCGCAACAATCGAATTCAAAAGAATCATTCGGAGAATCATTTCAGAAAAGTATGTTATTTCAGATGAAATATGTATTTCCAATAATTATTGTTTTTATTTCTGCAGCCCTTCCTGGAAGTGTGGCATTATATTGGACAACAAGTAATATATTCTCAATTGTACAGGAGCGTTTTTTGCGTAGATCTATGAGATAGAGTACTACTTAGTAAAGGTTTTTAAAATCTTGTACACTTGTTGTAAATGATAAATCTGCAAGCCAAAGTTCTCCATTTTGTTTGTTTATAAATGTTAGGAAGGATTCGTCTGAGGAAACTATAAGAGATTCAATATCTATTCCATCTGGAACTATATCTTTAGTTTCTATTATAGGTGCTGAAATTCCTGTTTCTGGATCAACTCCCCATACTTCATCAGAAAACGAAAATAATCCTTGGTACCAAGCGTCGGGAAAATTAATGTTTGTTGGATAATTGGAAGCTCCACAATATAGTGTTGTGTTTTTTGACCACACACATTTATCTGAGAGTGCTGTGAATGAAAGAGTATACCATTGTTTATTATCTAAGTTATAAAGCGAGGTATAAGTTCCATCAGAATTACTCGGACTACATACAAAATACGAACTGTTTAAATCTGCTTTCGTTATAGGAGCAGATATTCTAGTAAATATGTTTTCTAGACTTCCATTTTCAGAGTTGAATATAAAAATTCCTCCAGGAACTTCATAAGAAGGTTTTGTTGTGAGCATAACCGAAGAAGAATCAATCCACTGAGAATTCCATTCTAAAAATGGATGAGAAAAAACCACTTTATTAGAAAAATTTGAGTTTGTAAGATACCAAACACTTCCTGTTTCTGTTGGTATTATATAAAAAACCTTATCTAGTTCAGGATGTATAGTTATTGTTGTAATATTGTCTGGTAAAAATCTACCCGACAAAGAAGACGTTTCGGAGTAAGAAGTTTTTGGTTCAGGAAGATAACCCAAGAATGTTTTAACTATATCATTTTCTACATATCTCAACGCGACCGAGAGTCCATTATTTCCCCAAATAGCCTCACGGATTCGAGGAATTGTAGTATTTGACACGCGTTTTTTTGTACCTAGAGTAATAGAATAATCAAAGATGTGTCCAGTTTCTCGTTCAACATATCGTAAAATATGTTCTGTTGAAGTACCAGTTCCTATTTGTATAAATACAGCGCTCGCTACTGGTGCTTCTGAAATTTTAATAAAAGGAACACGAGAAGGTATATCTTGTGGAATAAAAAACGAATCCTTATCATAAAAATCCAAATCGGAAGTATCACTTGTTTCTGAGTCAGAATTAAAGTTACCAAAAGGATTGAAGCTGTTTGATATTCCTTTCTCCTTTAGCTCATATGGTATTTTTTTCACCCACAAAAATAGTCCTCCCAAAAAAATAAGTATAATAAATATAATTAGTGCAATAATTTTTTTTTTCATATATTAAATTTAATTACAACGGGAAGCCGCTCCAATACTTATATGTACGTGGTTACCTTCAAACAAAGTACGAGCTCCCCTATCACATTCAAAAGCAGCTGCGGAAATAAAGGAATAATTTTTTTCATCACCAAAATCAACAGCGTATGATTTACCTACACATTTGGTGCCTCCATAATGAAGAGATCCAGCTCTATGTTGACACTCGCCGCGCGCACACTCCTCCCATGTTTTTTTGCCTTCAACAATATAACTGTCTGAAATAGAAGAAACTTCTCCCACGTTTCCCGGCAGTTTTTCGGCCATACAATTAAGGAAATTTTCAAGTTCAGGAGAAGCGTGTATACGCTGCGCTTCTATTCCATCTTGATAAGACAGCTTTCCATCTGGGGGTGTAGTTTTAGGCGGTTCTGAAATATTAGGGTATTTGTTTTCTCCTGAAGGAGGAGTAATATTATTCAGACGGTTACCAAGCCCAAAACTTACTAAGTCAGGATTTATTGTTTGTAGAATAAGCACTGCAGTTAGGATAAGAACAACCCCTCCGATAATATTGAAGAATGCACTTTTAGCTTCCGCTTTTTTCCCAATAACATCAGATGTCATGTATAAGATGCCATTATATACAAACATAAGAACGGCTAATAATATGCCGACACCAATACCGAGACGAAAAAATGCGTTAATATAATTGAAAAGACCTCCTCCGCTTTTTTCTACCTGAGATACGAAAGGTATATCTTCTGATATAAGCTTATAGTGTGTTGTTGTGTCTGCAGAATATAAAAAAGAGGTTGGTATTACAACAATGATTATCAGAAAAATAAGAATTAAAAGGTTAGTTTTTTTCATATTACTCAAAAGAAACTTTTATAGTGTTTCTTGCGTACTCTAAAATATGGTCAGGATTATTTACTGAAACTTCAATAAGAACAGAACTTTTCTCTAAGCTTTCAAGAGAAAGAGAAGGGCCATTGGCCCCTTCTATTTTTTTGTGATTTACAGACCAGCTATAAGTAAGAGAGTCACTCATACGCGAGGTGCCTGAAAAAAAGTAGGGATATGCTTCTAGAGTGAATGACCCAGGTTTAACGATTATGTCAGAAAACAACGCTTTTTCAAGCACTACTCCATCGAGAGGGCGATGTTCATAAAAAAGTATAAAAGGAGTTTCTTGATGAATGGAAAGTGCTCCATATTCTTTTTCTGTTCCATTAGATATTTCTACAACAACAATAGACGTATCTCCAAACATTTTTTCATACAAGGTAAACGACTGTTTTCCTACACCAGATTGTTCGCCATCAACGATACCATCCTTCTTCCAAGTATAAGTGAGTGAGTCAGGATTACCTAAAGACGATGGCGGATATGCTACAATAACCATTCGTGTACCTTTTCCATAAAGTGCCTTACCCTTATAAAACGGTGGAGTGTAAGAAGATGCTTCCCAGAGTAGACCAACAGTGGACTCAATGATGCGGTTAGATACGTTAATTTGTGCATGTACAGAGATACCAAATAAAAATACAAAGAGAAATATTGTCACTTTTTTGTATAATCTCATACTCTTATTTTAACATTCTTTTGTAGTTTGTAGTGATAAGGATAAAGATTGTTTCTGTACCATGTTGACACTGTCTTAGAATTTCGTATTTATACATGAAGTTCTATGTTCCTCTCATCTGTTTTTGGGCTCGTAAACGATTTAAACGCTCTTCAGCTCTAGCCGCACGTTGAGGATCAGCTATTCTTCTAGCTGTTTTTCTCTCCATTCTTTGAGCTGTAGTTGTGGCTTTGCTTGCCACATTACTCGGGTTTTTAGCATTTATTTTTCCCATTACGTCTACACCAAGACGGTCTTCTGTTCTAGTAATTATAATTGTTATTATAACTCCGGCCGTTAAACCTAGCCACCACCCAAGAGATATACCTTCTCCGAGCATATTTAAAAACCAGTTGACCATTTGTTTTGGACTTATAAAAGGTATTCCAAGAATATGGTACCAGAAGAAAAAAATACATACTCCGAATAAGGTTCCGACTAGGCTTATAAAAAAAGATATTATGTCAAGAAATACGGCTGTTAACACCATTAAAATGGCTGTTTTGTTGTCTATTCTGTATTTAGTATTTGATTCCATTTTGGCTTTAGATGTTATTAAAATCAATTAGTTCATGCTTCATTTATGGGTTTCTTGTGTTAGGGAGATTTTGAGTAAGTGGCTATGAATCTATGGATTCTTGTTCTTTCTCAGAAGCTCTTTGTTGTCGTAATTCATCGCGAGACTTGTTTAATATAAGCAATTCGGAAGGATCTGATGTAATAATTTGATGTTCTGTATAAGAGGACTTTATTTGTATGGCTACATGCTTTAGTCCTGCAAAGAAAATGCCCTCCCCTTGTTCTGATTCTAGTAGTAGGTATTTTTCTTCATCGGTGAGATTAAAGGTTTGTTGTACAAGGTCAATAGAAGACGGAGATTGTTTAAGTAGAAGTTGAATGGAGGAGTTGGTGATAATCGGAAGACCGTACGGACTTCTTAAGAAGTCGCCGACGTCTTGGGTAATTGTTGAAATACCCAGGAAGTACTTTCGTCCTCGTTTTGCTAAACCGAATAACAAAGACGCGGTGTCTTCTTCTTTCATCATGAGCCACGCCTCATCAACAACAAGTAGGCGTTTCTTAAGTACCCTACGGATCGCACTCCAAATGTAGTTGGTGATAATGTACATTGCAACAGGCTTGAGTTCTTCTTCCATGTCGCGCACAGAGAATACAATGAGTTTTTTGTTGATATCAACGTTGGTCGGCTGGTTGATGAAACCGGCCCACGTCCCTTTAGTGTATTTTGTCAGACGCTGGACGAGCGATTCTCCTCCTTCCATTCCTGCAAGGACGAGTTCAAAGTCCGATAATAAGGGGGGTTCAATTCCTTCGAAGGATCGTTCACCCGTGATGTCTTTCAATGCATAAGTTTCTGTAATTGCGCGGTCAATAATAGCATCCTCTTCAGGAGTTAACCCACCGAACATGATACGAAATAATCCGACAAGAGACACTATTTGTGAACGCAGAACACTTTCTGGACTTTCATCTTCGCGCACGGACGGAATGTCAAAAGGGTTAATGTGGTGTTCGGAGGTGAGAGAAATGTTGAAATAACGTCCGCCGAGTGCTTCCGATAGATTTTCATATTCGCGTTCAGGGTCAATGATGATGACTTCGGTATCAAACATGAGGGTGCGAACCACCTCCAGTTTTGTCGCGTATGATTTTCCTGAACCTGAAGTTGCAAATGTTACCGAGTTGTAGTTGGGCATGGAGTATCTGTCAAAAAGGATGAGCCCTGAGTTGTGGCGGTTAATTCCGTACAGTATTCCTTTGTCGGAAGTGAGGTCAAAGGAGACAAAAGGAAAGAACGACGATAGTGGAGAGGTATTGAGTTTATAGTGTATATTTAATTCATCTTTCCCGATTGGGAGCACGCTTCTGAACGCTTGTTCCTGCTGAAACAACGCTGGCTTGATGTAGATGAGCCGGCTTTCAAGGAGAGAGCGGATTTCTGATTCAAGCTTGTTTAAGTCGTCTTCTTTATCTGCATAAATAGAAATATAAAGCCCTACGTCAAAAAGTTTTTCGGTTGCTTGCTGGAGTTGATCTCGTAGGAGTTCTAGGTTTTGGTATGCAGTGTCAAGCATGGGATCGCGCACAAGACCGCGTTCTTCGCGTATATGAATCTGACTTTGTACCTCGGCAACGCGCTTACGAAAGTCTTTAAGCACTTGAGCAGTATCTACTGGTAAAATGGAAATAGAGATATCAAACACCTTGTCAAGGTTAATAATAGGTGAAAGCCAATTGTCAGGTAAAAATCGAGGATAAGAAATTACAAAAAACGACCGTACGAACTTATCGCCTAAATTCAGAATGCGCGGAGTAATTTTTAATGCAGAAGGTGCGATGATGTCTTGAAGTTCAAGCACACCTGCTTGATAAATATCTTTTGGTAACACCGGCGTTATCTGAGGAGGTGTATCTTTCTTTTTTCCAATGATGATATCTAAAATTCCCATATTTTACTTAATGGCCGAGAGTGCAAGCGGTTTTTCCGAATCACCCGGATTAAAAAGTTTGTAATAGAGCTCAACCAACTCCTCAGTTTGGAGTTGTACAGCACGAATACCAGTGCGCGCAAGGTTTTGTGTTACAACTCCTATACGTTGTTCCAGTTGGCTACGGTGTTCTTCGAATGCAATAACTTTTTGTTCAGGGTCCACCTTCTTTTTGGTGATGCTACCGAGCACACCTCCAAGCGCGCCCTTAACACCTCCCTTTGCAGAAGAAATGATTGCAGGATTGTATGGTATCACAACGAAGAAGTTTTTTGACATGATGTTGATATCTTCGGATAACTTCTGTACAAATTCAATATATCCGCGTGTTTGAACTCTGATAAGTTCCGTAGTTTGCTCTTTCAACTGGTTTTCCAGCAGTGCAATATAAGGACGAATGTCTAACTCACGGGATTGCACGAATAACTGCAAAGGAAAATCAACCGAGTTAAGTAGGTTTTGAAACTGCATTATAACCGCTGTTTGTTCGTCCTCAGATTTTAAATCAAAGTTGATCGATGAGCATAACAAAACAGCGCGCATAGAGCTGTCTTTAAGAATAACAATACCACTTCGGATCTCTTTGATAGGGACAAATGATTGTGCGCTTCTAGCTTTATGTTGTGCCATATACGCTCTATTGTAGCGTATCTAAAATAAGTTGAAACAGTAAAAAGTATTATTGCGTCTCTTCCATTCCACTATATAAAGAGTCATGTACGTCTAAGCTCCACGCCAGATCGCGTAATTTACTGTCAGACAAGCGCGGAACAATAACTCCAACATCTTTTGGAACACTCTCCTGTTTTTGGTCAGGTTTTCTATGTTCTTTTTTCCATATATAGAGACGCCCAGAAATAAGGAATTTGGACATTGATTCAAGTAAGTCCACAAAAGGTTTTTCATTGAATTTATAAAATGCGAGCGCCACAGACAGTCCGATAAAACCGGCTATAAGCAGAACTCCAAGAATTTTTGGAACGAATATCCAAATTACTATAGAAATTCCTGCCCCACCAGCAAGATATAAAAACTGTTTAAAAGTAAGAGGTCCAAAGACCTTGTCCTCGATTTCTATGAATTGTGGTACTTCAAATTTCATTTCAGAAGAAGGATACGTATTTTAGAGATGATTATTTTATCGGTTCTCGGTATGGATCAACATCTTTGTATTCGGATTGGGTTTGCGGAAGGCGGAAAGTTCCTTTCATTTTTTCTTTTGCAATATCTGAGGCAGAGTCTAGGTTCTCTTTAGAGGCGACACTAGTCGTTGGAGTCGCGTTATCCGTTACTTGCGTGCTTTTAAGTTCCGATTCCGATTGTGTTTTTTTATAAAACCCAGAGAGTTCATGGCGAACACTATCAAACACCTCAGCACTGATGTCTCGAGCGATATTAGATGCGATTTCGGAGGATATTTTTCCGGAGTTGATCAGATTGTTCCTGAAAGACGATGAATTATCAAGTCCCAAAAGCACGACCAGCAGTTCTTTTTCAAGCGCCCCTGCTTGATCTATTCGTAGGCCGTATTTTTCCGAGAACTTTTGAATGTAGCCCGATGAGTTGATACGTAAAATAGCATTTCGTACACCCGAGGGAATGTTTTCAAGTTGTTTTTTGATTACTTCTTCTGATGACATATTTATAATTATTTAAATAGTCTTACTTCCTCCTCCGGACCCACTACCACCGGACCCACTACCACCGGACTTATTGTCAACCGGTTCACTGTGTTCAGGTAGTCCTGCTGCCCTTTGGAGCTGCCGCGCAATACTTTTCAGATTCGTCGTATCTCCTTTTCGTATTTCTTTCGCAGCAATTTGATGGGATATATTCGACGACACAGCAAGCTCATCGGCACGAGCACTTAGCAAGGAGGCTGACATATCTTTTATTGAGCCCTCTCTTCGTCTGAGTTCTCTCGATGAACCAAGATATGCTACCATGTTGTTTGTTACTACTCTTGGGAATTCACGACGGAGTCTTTCTAATTGATATGCTATCTCGTTTTCTTTTTCTTGTGAGGATTTTTCTTTATCATTTTCAATATTTTTAATAGCGGCTTCCACTTTTTTAACATGGTCAATTTGCTGATTAGAGAGAGTTGAAACAGCGTTCGCGCGCTCCCTTTCAAGTTCACCAGTATCTTTAAGAAGAGTATTAAGACGATCCTCATAGCGTCTTAAGGCCTCTGCTTTATCTAACTCTTCACCAGAGCCTTGGTCGTTATAATAAAATACATTATCCAAGGTTGATTTTTGTACTTCTTCTATATTAGACCTAAGCTCTTCAATTTGCTGTCTCCTTTTCTCTCTTTCCTCTTCTTCTGCGCGGTATTTTGTTGATACGTCTTCGTATTCTTTTTGTCTCTTAGCACTTTTTTCGACAATTTGTTTGAAGCCTCCTTTTTTTGCTTCTCCTGCATCAAGAGACCCTCCTAATTTCGTTCCTCTAATATCAAAACTCGATTTTTGTAGAAATTCACCCGATCTGATTAAACCTTTAGACATAAGTTTTGTGACCCCCGTTCCGTGAACCGCATTAAATTTTAGTTTTTTGTTTTCAGCTAGTTTGTAACCCTCTTGACCTATGGTGCGTCTCCCTATCATGGCTCCAACACCAAATGTGGCTGCTCCAGCTAGTTTTGATCCAAAATCAGCAACACCTTTTCCTGCGTCAGCCGATATCTTTTTTGCAGTTGTGAGAGCGGATATAAGTAGTGAAGTAACAATGAAGAATCTCAAGAAAAGGATATTTCCATCATGTATATATTGAACAATACCGTCTATAATCCCACCTTTCCCATCTTTTTCTAATAGATTCCAAAATGAATCGCTATTTATTACCTCTAAAACAACTAGTAGCATAGCAAAAAAAATAGGAGCAAAAAGCAGATTACCTGTCATAGTCGACCACCACTTATCAGATAACGTTTTTAGTTGAGGGATAAGTTGCCCCATAAGCATAATGGGGGAAGTGATTAATAGCAAAATAAAAGAAACAAATCGTGCTATAAGCATAAAAGTAATTACAGAAAGTACAAAAATAGCAACGATTACAAACAGACACGCAAAAATCATGCCAGGTAATATGTGCCTCAAGTGGTCTGTTTGTTCGTCTTTTTTGGGTTCCATTCTGGCATTATATACATTGTTTATACGCAGTCCTGCCATTATCGCCCCAGCCAAACCCTGCTCTTCTTTTATATTCCCTATCTCAACAACTCGATCATATCTTTTCGAAGCGTTGTAAAATTCAAGAGTTACTATATTTGAAACATCAATAAAAAATTTTGAAAAAAACAAGCTGAAGTTAATAAAAAGAGCCGCGAGCAAAATTTTGGGTATAAGTTTTGTAGTGAAACGCGATTCACTAATTGACCCTAGAATAGTGTTAATCCCTACAAATAACAATAGAAAAATAAATACTAAGTTAAAAATATCACGGATAATAGACCAAGCATCCTGAATACTTCCTCCCAAACCGTCTGGGCCAAACATCTTCGCCATATTGACTATCGTTACTGAGATCGTGCCATTAAGGAGTGCGGCTACAACGCCAAGAATTGCACCTAATATTTCAAGAATTAGATATACAAACAAAGCCACCAAAAGCTCAGGGCTCCGTATTATATCCCAAAAACTGGGGGGTTTTACAGCACCTGGAGAATCATCATCTTTATTTTTAGAAGGATCGGGACTCTTGCCATATTCGTCTTTCGGCACACATTTAACAATAGAAGGATCGAATATTTCGTCAGGGCCACATTGTTGAGCGAGAGATATTGAAAAAGGTGTAGCTAACGTGACGATTATCGCAACAGAAAACAGAAGCGCTAAGGCTGTTTTTTTATTTTTAAACCACGACATACAGTATTATTACGGATCAGGAACATAGATAGGGTTTTCTTTGCCTGTCCCAGGATCTCCAGGAGTAGGATGCTTTGGATCTAGTCCACCGCCTGGAGGACCTCCACCTCCGCCCGGGGGGTTTCCATCATCATCGTCACCCCCTATGGGAGGTTCTCCACTATAACCATCATATTCGTCATTTGTGATAATAACTTCTAGGTTTGAAAACACCCAACCAGACCCAAGAGCAACTTGATACTCACCATTGTCATCTTGAACACCGCCAATACTTATTTTGAAACCATCGTTATCGCTGTCGATAAAATCAACAACATTGAATATCCATTTACTATTACCACCGCTTGAAGAGGTAAGGTTTACCCCCACTTCTTTTTTGACTGTATCGTATATATATTCTATATGGAATTTATCTCCTTTAAATGTCGTGTATTCAGCTTGATTACCTTCTTCGCAGACACCTGCAAAATGTTGCTCTGAAACAAGTTTGTTTCCATCTCTTCCGTCTATCTTGAGGCCTACATGACCGATAAGTTGATTCCACCACTTTGAGCCACGTGTAAGATAGAAAATTTCATGATAATTGTAACTTCCAGGTACACTCGTTAATTCTCCTACTTCAACATCAAGATTAACCACGACTCTTTCGTATTTTTTGTTTCGATATTCTTCATTTTTGCCAAAGTAAAAGTCTTTATGTTTATTTATTCCAGAGGTGGTTAGGAATTTTCCAGACTTAACAAATCTAATAGTATCTCCTTTCTCTGTTGCATCGAAGTCGGATTCAATTGCCTGGCACGCTTCTACCCCCCCTCCCCCTACAAAAATTGGAAACTCGTCTATGTACGGAAGTTCCGGATATTCACTAGTACCTTTAGCTGGGTCGTATTCAGCCAACCCCCCTTCTCCCAAAAGCACATCTTTTATAAGGTAAGCTATAAGAGCAGTAATCATCTCATTTACTTCATCTGCAAAAGTTAAGCGTTCAGCACCTCTGCCTAATTCTTTGCCAACCTGTTCTTGAATAAAAGCTCCCGGTGTTAAAGTGCGAGGTTCGTTACACACAACTTGACCGGTCGCAGGGCCGTCTTTCTTTTCATTGTATGGCGCCGGAGGTCCCATTCCGTCAGCTGGGTATTGGTAACAATCTTTCACTTTTACAGATAGAAAACCGCGTCCTTTTAAAAGATCATCGGATTCTTCTTGTTGTTTATTATATAGTTTTAATTGTAACCCCATATAAGAATCAAGAAATGCACCGTATTTGTTGTTGCTTGGGTTTGTAGTCATTTTTACCCACCCACTAATTCCTCCAGCATAAAAATCTCCTGACATAAATTCGTCTATATTTGAAATAGATTTCGTTAAAGTACAAGCATTAGGATTTCCCCACTGATTTTCATATGATTCAGCAAGAGCAAGCTGGATTTCTGCGCGAAACGGAGAGCATAAAAATGGTGCCTTTGCTTCTATGTATGCCCCAGCGATTTCATCTAGTTGACGAATTAAGTGTTCGTGAATTTGTGTTACGAACACGGGGTTGCCTTTAAAACCAGTCTGAATCCACATTGTAATACTTTTGATCATATCTTCTATAATTGTATTGACCACATTGTATAGGATGCAATCCAAGGCATTTTCTATAGGAGTTCCTCCTTCAGAACTAGGCACAGGACCTGAAGGCATAAGGGTGATAGACGAAGCTAGATAATGCATTGCATAAGCAACCCCGACGCATGCTGCAGCTCCTGCAACGAATCCTTTACCCAGCTCTCCTAACTTCAGTCCAGCAGCCTGAGCTTGTGGCACAACTTGATTCCTATGTACAAACATACCGATTGGAATTGTAATAAATGCTACTAGAAGAAGTGCGGAGAGTAGTTTTGTGTAAAAAATCTTTTTCATGAAGTATTAGTACATAGTAACAAGCAAGAAACCGTCTTCAAATTCGTTATAAACAATGCCGAGCGAAATTATATATTCCTTGATTAGATGTAAAGATGAAATTAATTTGCCGTAATTTGCTTGATAGGTCTGTAAGTACGGAAGAATAGATATAGGATCGTTCTCAAGACTTTGTAAATGATATAGCACCTCGGCATTGATATATAGACCATTAATCAACGAGAGATGGTTTTGAGCGATGTCTATAGGTGCGGCTATGTTCGAAAGATTGTCGGCTACGGTAGTGTAGTGTTGAATGACAGGGGTAAGCTTTGAAAGTGTTTTAGTGTTCCCGGTTTGCATGAATTCTACAAGTGCAAGGAATTCGCTATTATATTCAGATAGCTCTATTTTCATTGTGCTAGCTACAAGATTGCCGTACGTGCGAACTTGCTCGATAGACGGAGATCTTATAGTGCGGATGTCATCTGTAGTTAATTGCTTTTGTATGGAGACGGTTTTTGTGAGAAGAGTGTTACTCAAAATTTCAGCCAACTTGCTTGCGTCATCCGCAGTAAGGGGTATCTCATTAGTACTTATCGTAACCGCTTGTTCAAATAGTGCGCGAGAGATTGCCTCTGTTTTAGTGAGGTTTTGATCTTTATAAAATGAGAAAGAATCTTGTGGATTCTCTCTGAGCATTTTTTCTCGAGCAAGACGATCTTCTTCTTTTCTATTCTGGATTTTAACTTTGTCATTCACTCCCTCGTTATTTGTGTCTGGATTGTAGGGATCTAGTTTCCAAAGAATTTCTTCCCAATCTGGAACGCCATCTCCATCAGAGTCAATTTCGGGAATAGACTCGTTTCTGTTCACTGAAACAGTTACTGATGTGTCTTGTTCTGTTTGTTGAGTAGGTCTCGAATAGAATTTATAGATAATAGCTGAAATAATTATGGCGATGGTAACAATACCAACAAATATAACTTTATTACTTGGTTTTTTAAAATTAGTAACGCTCATGAAACAGGCGATGTTTTAATGCACAATATCTATGTATACTATTTTACGCTATACTATACTTATGTCTATGAGGAAAACTTTAAGCAGAGGATTGTGTGTGTTTGTATTTTTTATATTTGTACAGGTAGCGGTGGCGTATGGAGGAAATTCATTTACCCGTAATCTTAAAGAGGGGGATTCAGGAGAAGATGTATATAATCTACAGGTTTTTCTAAACAAAAATATTGCAACGAAAGTTGCTTCAAGTGGGCCAGGATCTTCTGGAAATGAAACAACTTATTATGGGGTGTTGACTGCAGATGCAGTAAGACGTTATCAAGAGCTATACGCCCAAGAAATACTTACTCCTCTCGGGCTTTTTGCTGGAACAGGTTTTTTTGGTCAAAAAACAAGAGAGCACGTAAATATTGAGAAAGCAAAAATAGAGGAAAGAGAGAGGGTTTCTAGCGAAGAAGACTCAAAAAGAGAACAGAATTTATTTACTGAGGCAAAGGAACCGTCAGAAGAGCGGGTTCAGTTAAAAGGAGAAACTAAAGAAGATGTTGGTGTAAGAGACAATATAACAGCAACGGTTAAGACAGTAAATAAAAACCGCGTACTTAGAGAAAAGGAACAGCAAAATGATGACGAAGAAATTTTTGAAGAAACTCCCGTTAGTCCAAAAACAACAAAAGGTGTTTTGCGTGCAATACAGAAAGAGAATCAAGAAACCGTAGAAGAGTTTATAGAATTTTTAGAAGAGGGAGGATATCTTAATAAACTTGATGAAAAAACTAAGAGTTTGTTAAAAAAACAGATTCGTAAAGATGCATCACGAGATTTGGGTGATCTTATACTTGAATCACTTGATAGAGGCAAAGTTGTTTCATGGTTGTTTCCGCAAAAACCTGATGATCCGCTGACTACCTTTATAGGTTCGTTTGCGCGCCTTTTTCAGCCGAAAGAAGCGCTTGCGGCTGTATATCCAGTGTTTGGAGGACTCATCGTGTGGAGATTTTATTGTACAGCCAGTCAAAATTGGGCAGTGGCTATTGGGCCGCCAACGGGAGGATGGTTTGGGTATACTTATGTTCAAAAATATGCGTACTGGGATTTTCCATTTACTAGATATGCAAAAGGTTGGTTTGTTCCTTTTGTTCAGTCTTGCTGGTATTATGTAGGAGTTACTGCCGTTCCTATTGAGGTTGAAGGAGTAGTTTCGGCCATTACAGGAACTTCAATGCCTTAGTAAGCTCAACCCAATCATTTACTGAAAGCTCTTCGGCACGGGCACTCACAGAGTGCCCGTGCTCTTTAAGAAAAGTTTCAATACTCTCTTTTGTGGAAAATTGTGAAAGATTTCCAGAGAGTACTTTGCGTTTGTGAGAAAATCCCGCCCTTACGATTTCAAAAAATTTTTTTTCTGATATTTCGCTAAAATTCTTTTTTGATATGCGGTCTATTAAGAGTATCGCAGAATCTACTTTTGGTGCAGGAGAGAAGTATTTTTTAGATACATTCATAACGAGTTTTGGTTCGCCGAATGCTTTGACCGAAATTGAGAGAATGCTGGACTTTCCATCTTTCGCGACAATTCGCTGTGCAACCTCTTTTTGTACTAATAGCACGGCTTTCGAAGGCGCGCTCTTGCTTGAAAGAAACTTCTGAAGAATTTCACCTGTGATATAGTACGGAATATTTGCAACGAGCTTGTAACCAGAAGTGGACAGAATAGGATGTTTTGATGGATCAAAATTTAAAACATCTTCTTCAATAAGAGACATCTTTCCGTTTGAGATTTCTGTTTTGAATTTTTCGCGCAATATCGGTAAAAGATCTCTATCTTTTTCAATTGCTATAACATACACCCCTGTCTTTAGAAGTGCTCCTGTTAAAGAACCTTTTCCCGGTCCGATTTCAAGAATTTTTTCAACGCGCGAGATATCTGCTGTTGTAATCATTTTATCTACAACGGTTTTTGATTTTAAAAAATTCTGCCCTAAATGTTTTTTCGCTCGATAACTCATATTTTTTTGGTTTTTCTATTTTTGGGATGACCAAATCTTCAAAGCTTTCTTACTCTAGAATTCTATATCAAGCAACCCCCTTCCTTCCTCTTTTGAAGTCCACTCCCCAGTTGGGCTAACGTTTGTTATCAAGTCCTCATCAATCTCAGTAAGAAATTGTGATGGAGCATTTACAGAAGGTGTTCCGAAAATAGTTCGAACAAGAGCATGTGTTAAATGAGCACGCTGTTTTGCTCGCGTTAGCGCAACATAAAACAATCGACGCTCTTCTTCGCGTTCTTCAGGTGTTTCGCGCAAGGAGCTTCGTTCATCAGGAAATAATCCTTCTTCAAGTCCTGTGATAAATACGTGATCAAACTCAAGTCCTTTTGCTGCATGGATAGTCATAAGTTTTACTGTTTCGTCATTGTTTTTTAGAGCGTCTTGATCAGATGCTAAAAGAGAATTTTCAAGAAAAGCATTTAGGGCTTCGTCTTCTGCTAGAGCATCATAACGAAGTGCAATTGTTGCAAGTTCACGCATGTTGTCCAACCGATCAAGATCGTCAGTACCTCCATTTGCTAGATCCTTTTCTAAACCACTTTCTTGTATTACAAAACGAACGATCTCTGATGGTTTGTGTGCGCGAGCATATTTGCTAATTCGTTTAAGGAGAGCACGAAACAACTCCACTTTTTCACGAGTTTTAACTGGAAGTGAGTACTCTTGCCCAGAGAGTATTTTAATAAGCGTAGTTTTGCCTATACCGCGGGCCGGGACATTTACAATACGCGAAAGTGCAGTAGTGTTGTCGGGATTAAGAGCCGCGATAATGTACGCAAGCACATCTTTAACTTCTTTTCGTTCAAAAAATCGAGTGCCGAGCACTTGATATGGAACGCGCGTCCCAAGGAACGCTTCCTCAAGTGCTCGCGATTGGAAATTTGCTCTAAACAAAACCGCGATGTCATCAGCTGGAGTGCCGGAAGAGATTAACTCTTCGCAACGAGATGCAACCCACTGTGCCTCATCGGTTTCTGTTGCGGCCGTATACACCTCAAGAGATTCTCCGTCCTTGCGTGATGTGAATAGGTTTTTCTCTTTTCGTATTTCATTACGTGAAATTGCGCGATTTGCAGCTGTGAGAATGGTGTTGGTTGAACGATAATTTTCTTCAAGCGTTACGACAGTCGTGCCCGGGAAATCTTTTTCAAATCGAGCAATATTGCGTATATCTGCAGAACGCCAAGTGTATATGCACTGATCGTGATCCCCAACAACACAAATGTTTGAATGTTTTTGTGCGAGCATGCGAGTGAGCTCGTATTGAACAGTATTGGTGTCTTGGTATTCGTCAACGTGGATGTGTGACCATCGCTCTTGGTAAGAATTCATTACTTCGCGGTTCTTACGCAAAAGAGAAAGTGTTTCTACAAGTAAGTCGTCAAAATCGAAAGCTTTTTCTTGCACAAGGAACTCGGAGTAGCGTTCCCAAACGGGTATCGCGAGTTTTTCAATAGGAGTTTTTGCTTTTTCTCGAAACTCACTTAGCGAGCAATCTTCATTTTTATTTTTTGAAATAATGGAAAGGAAAGTAGATGGTGCGTGCTGTTTAGGATCAAGTCCCATGTCTTTTATTATTCGTTTTATGGTTGAAATAGAGTCGTCGCGGTCAAAGATAGAAAAATATTTTGGAATATTTAGAGTTTGATGGTTTTCTCGCAGAATGAGTACGCCAAGAGAGTGAAAGGTACCGATAAAAGGTGCGTTGTGAAAGGAGAGAGGTGGCTTAAATTTGTAATTCAATTTTTCTGATCTCTTTTCATAACCTGTTGTTTTCTCTAGCAGAGAAAACACACGCTCGCGCATTTCACCGGCTGCTTTGTTTGTAAAAGTGATGGCGAGTATTTTTTCAGGCAAAATACCAGAGTTGATGAGATTTCCGATTCGATGTGAAATGACTCTAGTTTTTCCTGTGCCCGCACCAGCAATAATCAGAAGAGGGCCGTTTTGGTGCTCCACGGCCATTTTTTGTGCGGTGTTGAATCCTTCTAGAAATGACATTGTGAGTGAATGATAGCACGACCACGGCCTCGAGGTTTAACCTAGGTATGAGTGCGTTTTTTATAATATTTTTCAATAAAGTCAAGAAGAAAAATCACAAAATTTCTCATTTTTTACAATATATAGTATTTTAGTCAATATCTGACTAAGACAGAAAATAGAATAATGGCTTTATTAGGCCATTTTTTAAATTAGTACTATACTCTGTCTTATCCACGTCTTTATTGTTTCTTTATCTGTTTGAGCATAGAATAGACGATGTTCTGAAGAGAAGAGAAAAACGCCTCTATCCAAAAGATAGGGATCCACACAGAAACGGAGGTATTACAATCTAAATCAACTATATAATATCTTTATATCGAGATTCCGACTCCTCTATATCTAATCGTTTGGGTCGGATGAAAGATAGAGCGCTCTCGGGAAGCTTTTGGAAGCATGTTCTTTTTCGTGTTGCGATCTCTCTACTCCCCTTCTTTTCATATGGAGGTCTTGTGGGTGTGTTTGGGGCTTTGTCGACAGTAGGAGCTCAAGAGGAGCTGACGGGGAGCGGCCTTACACCTGTTTCCATACCTTTATTGCAGGGTTCGGAAAATCCAAATCCGAAACTTGCAGTAGCAACTCCACAGACGACTATTGTTGGAGGTGTTGCTCTTGCGTCTGACGAAGCGATTTTGGCGGGTGAAATACGTAAAGCATCGTCAGATCAAATTTCTGTTTATGTTGTTCGTGAAGGCGATACGATTTCGCAAATCGCAGAGATGTTTCAAGTTTCTGCCAATACTATCCGTTGGGCAAATGATATGACTGGCAAGTCAACAATTCACCCAGGACAAACTCTTGTTATCTTGCCAGTTACAGGAATTAGGCATGTAGTGAAGAAGGGAGATACGATACAAAGCATTGCAAAAAAATACGGAGGGGATGCTAGCGAAATTATTTCATATAACGGTTTAGAAAAGGACGCGGTGTTGGTGGTCGGAGAGGAGATTATAGTTCCTGATGGTGAAATCGCAACTCCAGTTGTTAGTGTCTCAAGCGGTTCTAGCAAATCATATGGCGGTCCTTCTTACGAGGGTTACTACATGCGTCCAGTAAAAGGTGTTCGTAGTCAAGGTCTGCATGGTAACAACGCTGTAGACATTGCTGCACCAGAAGGGACACCTATTTATGCTGCGGCAAGTGGAGAGATAATTATTTCCCAAGAAGGTGGTTGGAACGGAGGATACGGAAACTACATTGTTATTAAACACAGTAATGGTACGCAGACGCTATACGCACATAATAAGAGCAATGCAGTGTCGGTTGGCCAAAAAGTTTCTCAGGGAGATGTCATTGGGTATGTAGGTCACACCGGCAGAACGACTGGCCCGACAGGAAATCACGTACACTTTGAAGTCCGTGGTGCAGCGAATCCATTTTAAATGAGAAGATTAGAAATTATGTAAGAAGTGAGAGCTGTAGTTTTTGTAGATTTGTAAAAAGAATATTAAGACCCAAGCTATTCTAGAACAGAGCCGGTGGCATGTGGGGACACACGCTCCAGGTTTTGATCTAGAAATATCCGAGACCTACAAAACACCCTTCAGGGTGTTTTGTTTTTTTATGATGTAAGCTTTTAGTGATAATTTAACTTAGGTCGATACTGAAGGGCTTCAAGAATGTGGTGTTGCCCTACGTGTTCAGCGTTTTCCAAATCAGCGATGGTTCGGGCTATTTTAATAGTGCGATGGTAAGCGCGGGCAGAAAGTTCAAGTGTTTCTGCTGATTCGTTAAGTAGAGTTTTGGTTTGTTCGTCAAGTGGAACGTATTTATCTAGATCGCGTACTGACAAATCACTATTCTTCTTTTTTCCAAGAGATTTTAGTCGATCTTTCTGTATTTCTCGGGCAATACAAACACGTTTTCGTACAATCGCACTCTCTTCTCCTTCTGGTGCGCGTGAAAGCGATGCATGTTCTACAGGGAGGGCTTCAACCCATAAATCTATTCGATCTATAATCGGACCAGACATTCTCCGTTGATATCGCGCTAAAATATTGGGAGAACAAGAGCACATTCGGTCGCTTCCCCACTTTCCGCATGGGCAAGGATTGAGAGCAACAACACACAGTGTGTCTGCTGGAAATAACGCAGAACCTTTAGCTCTAGATACTGACACAACACGTTCTTCAAGAGGTTGTCTGAGCGATTCAATAACACGCCTATCAAACTCAGGGAACTCGTCTAGAAAAAGCACGCCGTGGTGCGCTAGAGTGATTTCTCCAGGTTTTGGAAATACGCCACCACCAACAAGCGAAACGTATGAGCTAGTATGGTGGGGTGAACGGAATGGAGGATGCGTGATAACGTCTTCGCGTAAAGTGCCAGCAATTGAATGTATGCCTGTTACCTCAAGCGCTTCTTCAAATGTAAGCGGAGGTAATATGCCCGGCAGAGCGCGTGCCAAAAGAGTTTTTCCCGTACCTGGTGGCCCCCAAAGCGCAAGATTGTGTCCTCCTGCAGCCGCGATTTCAAGGGCTCGTTTTCCGGCGCTTTGTCCGCGGATGTCTCGTAAATCAATAGTATATGTCGGAGGAGATGATGGTAAATTTGTATGCCCAACAGGCTCGATAGTAGTTCGTTGTTTTTGTTTTTCATCTAGATGTCGTATTACTTCTCCTAATGAAGAAACTCCGTAAATGGTTATTCCACGAACAAGCGCAGCTTCGCGCTCATTTTCTTTTGGTACAAAAACCTCTGAAAATCCCGCAGACCGCGCTGAAAGCACACATGGGAGAGTGCCAGATATTTTCCTCACCGATCCGTCAAGAGACAGCTCGCCGAGAAATAATTTTTTGTCAGGAACAAAAATAATGTCATCCTGAGACAACAGGTACGATAGAGCTATAGCTAAATCAAAAGAAGGGCCCTCTTTTTTGATGTCTGCGGGTGCAAGTGAAATAACGATTTTTTGGTTCCGACTTTTTGGGGATTCAAATCCAGAATTTTTTATTGCGGCCGATACACGATCTCGTGATTCCTCAACCGCCTTGTCGGGAAGTCCGACTATAGTAAATGCGTGTAGTCCTTGAGAAACATCCACCTCAACTGCAATGGTGTGTGCGGAAAGTCCGCAGGTCTGTGCGCTGTATGTTTTTGCAAATGACACGAATAAAAGTATATATTTTCAACATGAAAAAAAGATAAAAAAGCGCCGTCACGGTATACCGTGACGGCGTACACTTTTTATATGTTAGTACGTGCAGCCGGATTTGCTTGTAGACGCTCTAAAGAAATAGGTTCGCCTGTGTTTTCATCTATACCGTAAGTTCCTGAGGCAATGCGCTCAAGCGCAGCATCTACTTCTCGATATTGAACTTCGAGTTCATAAACAATCGCTGTATTTTCCTCAAGATCTTCAAACTTGTCCGCCAGCTCGTTTTTGTCTGAAGTTGAAACATCTATCGCTTCATCAATTACGGGGTTCCAGTCGTTTTTTCGTTCTGGGTTTTTTATTCCGATGCCCACGAGTCTATCTTCAAGTCGTGCTTTTTCGTTTAGAAGCTGTTGTTTGAGTTCCTCTATTTGCTCTGGTGTAAGATGTGTCATGGTAGATAGTTATTAGTGATGATTGATTATATTGAATTCTTGACACACATATTCGCGCTTTCGGACTAATAAGCTCGGTAGCGCTTTCAATTATCGTAAGGTCCGTAATAGTTTCGTGTGCCCCAATCAGTATAACGGTTTTTTTCAAAAAAACTAGCGAATAAATCTGGCGGTATTTAGATGTTCAATGATAGCAGAAAGAGCATTATCGTTTTGTGCGATAAGTAGGATATTTTTGGTTGGAAAAGCGTATAGTATTCGTGTAGATTTGTTGCTATTACGCAACACTCTCGCGTCGTGATTTTTAATAATGACATCAGTAAATGCAGGCTCAGGCAATATAACAGCAGGGGTTTGTGTCTCTACGATAGGGGTTGAAGTTGGAGGAGTTTTTGTGGCGGAAGTTGTAGCAAGAGTAGCGCTTGAAGTTAATGAAGAAGTTGAGGAAGTTCCGAAAGATAATGAAGAAGTTGAGGTTGTTCCGAAGTTTTTTGCTGGTGTTGAAGTTGCAGAAGGTTTGATTGGTTCAGGTACTGGCGGTATATACGATAAAAATGGAAGATCGTCAGAAAGATAACGCTCCCACTCAAGCATGCCGGCAAAAGCGGAATCGTAAGAAATAACTTCAAACACAAGAAATGGAATGGTATGTCCTTGTTGGTTTATAACGCCAAAGAATGTTTGATTTCCTAGAGCACGCGCAAGCCGACCAGGAGCACGAAGCGATATTTGTGCAAAAAATTGTTCAGGAGATACATCAGTTTCTACACGCATGACCTTACCTTCAATTACCTGTTCTTTGTAAGTTATTAGACGGATTAATGAGATGCCAGAATTGGATGTGTACTGTTTGGGGAGTTCAGTAAGCGTACGAATAGTGTTGGCGCGCGTCATGTCGGTGATATCCAGCAGAGTTTCAGGAACAGAAGGTATTAAAGCATCTTGAGTGGTGACAATTGGCGCTGGAGTTTCAGGGACGCTTGATTGCATTAGAAATGCAACTACGATGACTCCAACTCCAACAACTGCTAGGGCAATTCCGGAGATTGCCCACCACGAAAACTTTTTATCTTCCGGAAGTACTTCTAGTGCTTCTTCGGCCACTTTTCTTTGTTGTGCTAAAGCAATACCAGAAATTGAAAGGCTATTTTTTGCAATAGTAGAAGAAACATCACCTTCAAGCGTTCGTATTGCGCTTTTGCGCGCTTCCTCTTGAGTGCGCTCTTCATTTGTTTTGGAAATAATTTCAGGTGCGTGTAGATCGCGCAGTGCTTCGGTAGGAGTTGGAGGTACCGCAAGGGCGCCTTGAGGTAATTGAGAAAGAGGTGTGTGGCTTCCTGGTATGTCGTGTACTGTCGAAACTTTTTGAGCAAATGGATGAGGACCCGGTTCTTCACTGGTTCCTTGCAATTGAGGGCGTGTTGAAGGAATTACTGGTCCTTCAAGAGGCGCTCCGAGTGCGCTTTGATACATTGCATCTAGAGCTGTCATGCGCTGTGGTGGCTGTGGAGTACGAGGAAATGCAGGTGGAGTGCCAGCTCGGTTTGTCTCAGGTATTATGCCGTAATCTTTTGGTGAAGGATTATTGACTCCACGAACTTCGTTTTCATGCATGCTTGTGCGTACGGGAGCAGGAGTAGGCGTGTCGACCTGTTGTGATATGGGGTCGGGCACTTGAGCGAGCGTAGGTCCAGAAGTTGGTTGGATTTCAGATACAGCACTTCTTTGAGGCATTATGACGTTTGAATCTTGAGGAAGATGTTGTTCATGGGGAGGTTTTTTTGCAGGTATTGTTTCTTCGTACAGAATTATGGGTTCTGGTATAGGATCAGGTAATGGCGCTGATTGCGATTGCGAAGAGAATGCGTCAGGATTAGAAGAAGGCATCGGAGCAAATGATTCGGCCAGATCAATAGGTGGATTACCCTGCGTTGCAGGTTTAGGAGTGCTTTGTTGAGGAGGATTTGAAGAAGATGTTATTTGATTCGGGTCCATACTACTACAGCATAGCCGATAAAAAACGTTGCGACAAAAATTTTAGTGGAAGAATTGGCGCTTTTCTACTTCTGTAAATAGATAAAACTAAAAAGAAAAGAGCCAGCGCATGTCGCGCTGGCTCAAATGTCGTCGCGAGAGTTTCTCAACTCTCGCGACGACGATGTCCAGTCGCCCATCACCGTACGGTGACGAGCAACCAGACGATTCGAGCTCCCTGGGGGAGCTCGGTGGCTCCCTCAGGGAGCCGTGGGCCGATGTACTGGCCCACGACTGCCGTCTCGCCCTTTTGGAGCGAGACGGTGGTTCTGTTTGCGGGCACCTCGAAACCGAGGAGCCCGCCTAAGACGGTGGCGGTGTCGGCATGACCTACTGCCGACATCAGCCCTTCTCCCTTCAGGAGGGCTTGTGCCTCCTGAAGGGAGATCTCTCTCACATCCATGGTCGCGGGGAACCCCGCGACCATGTTGAGAGAGAACGAGTTCAATATTTTCATCTCCCCTCCCCTTTCTTTTTTCTGGCGTGATTGCCAGAAATCTGCGAGTTATAACACATGCAGTGTTGATAAGCGCGATATCAAGAGGAGAGAGATTTGTGCACCCACCATAATATCGTGTTGGGCGCGATATATCGCGCCCACCAAAAACACCTGTATTAACTCACAGATTTCCGACAATCACCTTTTCGTCCTTTTGGACTCATCAGCTCGGACACACATCCGAGGAAGGTGGGGGCTCGTGAGAGCCCCCTTAACCCTAACCCTTTTTCATCGCCTGAACACGGCGTGCTGCCGCATTCAGGACGTTCTGCACGCGACTATCGTGTGCATGCAGAACAAGTTCTCTGGCACGAACGAATTGTCGTCCGTGCCAGCCATGGCTGTTAAGCCATGACATTGTCCCCGGCCGACAATTGCCGGCCGAAAACGAATCCTCGAGAAGGACGAGGTGCTCTACCTCGTCCTTCTCGAATGTCGAGAGGAGAGCACTATTCTGGCGTTCCATCTCCGCCTGACGTCGCCAGGCGGAGATGGCGTTTCTTTCTATGACCTGCTGATGTGGGGGGAAACACCTCTTCCCCCACTCCTGGTGGTGGGTACGGGATGTACCCACCTGAACCGCGAGGGTTACTAATTCACCTTCGCGGTTCCATCCTACTTTGCACTCGACGCCTAGGCGCCGAGTGCTGAGGGTGGGATCGATCATAAGATCGACCCCATCCGTTGAATCTGGCACTAGCCGCGCGGAGGCGGCTAGTGCTTCTCGCAGATTGGAGAACTCTCCCGCATTTATGCGGGAGAGAACCCAGCTCTTTACTGCCGGTGTTGCAGTGGTGAATTTCTCCAACCCCCTCCCAAGAGAGAGGATTGAAATCACTTTCTCTCTAACGATTGTGGGGCAGTCTTCCCACCAACCCCACGGATAGAGATCGCATTCTCCTTGTCGAATGATAGACAAGAAGATAGAGTGGGCGGCTGCTTCTATGGAAATCTTGCCCACCCGTCTTTGATTTCGCCTTAAAACTGCTGCTATCGAGTTGTTAGAGACCTGAAGCCCGTAAGGCTTCAGGATTTCGTTCGCCCGCCGGCGAACTTTCGGGAGTAGCCGTGCAAGAGCTCCCGGCGAGTATCTCGCCGGTATTCCATAGAAATCGAAGTATCGATGTAGTGAGTTCATTCCTCTACTGCCCGCCCCTGTGCGCTGGATGAAGCGCACGAGGTTGGGGAATTTGGTTGCTGCGCGCAGCCATCCAGAAATCCGGGCAGAAGCGCGGACCATTTCCTCACGCCTCTCTTCATGGGAGGCGTAAAACATATACCCCACCCATGGTCCGTGGGTGGAGAGATTCCACGGGAGACGAACTCCCGTGGTTTTCTCGAAGGTGTCCTTGGCTATGTTGACGAGGGCCTGTAGCCCTCGTCGACACCATGTTTGCCGGCGACACACGTTGCCGACAGACGGATCGATGGGTCGCTGGCGCCCGAAGGCGCCGGCGACCCCAGGAAGTGCCTCCGGCACTTCCTGGAAATTTCTGGTAAATTTCATTTTCTTCTCCTTTCTGCCCGAGATAGTTTGGGCCTTTTTATGAAACCGTTTCATTTCAAGTTTCTAACAAAAACCTGAAATGAAACGGTTTCTTAGGAGAAACTCTATATTTTATTGTCAAACTACATCCACCTTACTCTCTCCTCTACCCACGTCTCCTCTTGTGGCGTGGATGTAAAGTAGCAAGGAGATTTCTGAAGACGAAACGGGTTTAGTTTTTCATCTCCAGCCGATCTCCTTACTAGAAGAACGGTTGATGAGGCATAGGCCTTTCAGACATAGCTCCAATGGTCGTAGGCGAGTTTGCTGTCGCGACGTGCCACAGAGCCCTCATCTGCAAACAGATATTCAGTGGGCTCATTCCCCCACTCTCTCCTCTTTCCTACACTTACCGGCTGTAGGGCACCGTCCGCTGAAGGCGGATCAGAGAGCGGGAGCGAAACCACTGACTATCTCAAAGAACATTTTATGCTAACAGTATATCATTCAATAATGAAATGTCAAGTATCTGTGGCATAAAATTTTGAATCTGTACTCAAAATATGACTGTGGATAAGTAGATATTGTGTTTTTAGGTAATTTTTGTTATAAATCTATGACAGATTGATTAAAAACTAATTTTCTTGTATGGAAACATCTATTTTTGAAGCTCTTGGTCTCACAAAAGAAGAATGGTTGATATACCAAATACTCCTTGAAATAGGTCCATCAACAGCTCGAAAAATAACGGATAAATCCCCTCTTAAGCGAGGTATGGTGTATAAAGCGCTCGACGGGCTTGTCGTGCGAGAGTTGGTTGAAAAGCATGATGAGAAAGGGTCAGTTGCATTGTTCTCTCCGGTACATCCTGGGAAGCTCCGCGAGCTCCTAGCAATTCGCGAGGAAAGTATTTTTGAAGCTCGGACTCAACTTGAAGCTCAACTTGGCGCATTTTCAAGCAAGTTTAATCTTTTTTCCGGCAAACCAAACGTGCGGTTCTTTGAAGGCAAGAAAGGGATGGAAGAGGTTCTTGATGATTCGTTGTATGCGAAGGAGGAGATTATGACGTTTGCCGATCTTGAGGCAATTATGAAGTATATTCCTGATGTAAATGAAAATTATGTAAAAAAACGTGAAAAACTCGGTATTAAAAAGCGCGGTATTTTATTTGATACCCCGGAAAATCGTTCTATGTCGGATAAATACCATGTTTCGGTGACCGATCTACGATTAATGCCTTGGGATGGAAAATCTACGGGCACAATTGTGCAAATATATGACAATAAAGTTTCTTTTCTAACATTGAAGCCAGAGTCGATGGTAGGGATCATCATCGAAGACCCGCATGTCTATACTATGCAAAAGGAGATATTTGAGTTTGTGTGGAAGACATTGGAGCCGAAGAAAATCACACAATAATTGCGCTTTGTTTTTCAAGAATCGGCTCAAAGACAGCGTAGTATTTGTCACCTGACTTGAAAAATCTGGTTAATTTCTCCCCTTCATCTAAATAGGTCCAAGGTAATTCTTTTGGGTTATTTGTAGAATGTATGAACGTTTTTCTTTTGAGTGTTTCTTCCCCATTATTCTTTCTTTGCCGAACTATCTCCTCACGTGGCATGTGTGCTCCAAAGCCAGGAACATTTGGCTGGTACCGTATTTTTAGCACCGGGGCTCCTGCGTATTCGTAATACTCTTCTCCAATGAATCCCATTTCTATGTAGTGCATGGTAATTGGTGAAGTGATATCACACTCGGCAATAATAGTGCTCCATTGAGATTCTATCTTTATAGCTTCATCAAGAAATACTTGACCGAGGGCGTTGTGCTGATATGCCGGGTCGACGTTGAAAGAGCCAAAGTAGGTCTCGTTGTTTGCACCATCCTCAAATCTACAGAAAGCAACTACCCTACCTTTATGTTTAAGAGTGTAGAAACGATTTGTCGGATACCCAGTATTTGTTAAGTTCCTTTCTTTGTTAACGATTTCATCAAATTTTTTCAAGAGAGCTTGTTGAAGTTCGGGCGTGTCGGCATAATTTTGCGCATAAATAGCGCGCATGAGAGATATGTCTTCCTCACTAAGATCTTTGATGAAACTGCTTTCAAAAGAAACATCTTGTATGTCTCGCAAATCGATGTGCTCACCGTGTTGTATCAACGATTTAAATGTTGAAACAAAGAGTTCGGTTTCAACGGAGTTTTGTTTGAGAGCTTTACCGATGTCTGTATCAATGAGTCGCCTTCGGGCGCGTTCAAGAATACGTGAGCGCAGAGTCTGAATTACATCTGGTTTACGTTCTGTGATGTGTTTGAATGTGTTGTTTAAGTATGTTTCGACACGATCTATAGCATGTGCGATTTCCCCGAAATGTACTAGCTCCTCGTCAATGGATTCGTATTTGTTTTCTCGAACACGACGCTCGATTTGTTCTGCGAATCCAGAATCCTGTTCGAGTGCGAGAAATGTTTCCGCAAGAAGTATTCGATTTCCTCGGTATGAGCGGATTGTTTGTACGAAGTTGGCATATCGTTCGTGATTGTACGTCGAGAGTGCACGAAGAAGAAACATTTGTGAACGAAGACTTACTTCATCGAGATTAAGATTGAGGTCCTCACTTACGAAGGATTTAAAATGTGGATGCATGAAGTGCTGGAATAGGAGAGAGCTCTCGTTGTTGCTGGTTCTTATTGGGTGCATGTAGGTGCAAGTGAGAACATCATCAACCCGAGAGAATGTTATCGGGGTGCGAGGAATTTCCAAACTGTCTTTTAGCTTACCAAGCGCTTCGGTAAATGCTGTTCTAATGGCTTTGCTGTGTGCGTTAATTGTGGTACTAACCTGTGTTATCAATTGTGTATGACGTTCGCGAAGCGCATTGAGATAGGGTGATTCAAAAAGTTCGGTTCTTCTTGCGTCGTGTTCGCTGATGAGTGCGTCGCGTACAGAGTCCTCGAGCTCGGCGAGATGAGCAAGCTCAAGTGAGATGTTTTCTGGGAGAGACTTGTTTTCCAAAAGTGTGCTTGCGTAAAGACATGCTCGTGATGCTTCTTTATAGCGACGCTCGAGGGAGAGCTCGTTTTCAGGATTCAATGCATGAGCTATATCGTGAAATTTTAATGAGACATCCGTTATCGAGTTTTCCTGCCGGATTTTTTCAATAAACACGCGAACAGTTTCGATAAATTCACGAGAGATCTGTTCACACGCACTCTCAACGTTTTCCTGGATACGCAGTTCCTCTTCTTTAATTGTCGTTTCAACGTTTGCGATGTTCCCTAAGACTTCTAACAGGTTCGAGAGAGTTTTTTGTGATGGTTCCCAAGACATCAATTGTTGTCGGGTAAAAAGAAGTAATTTGAGGCGTTGTATATTATCGAAGTCATCCCATCTATCGAACCCGTTCGATGCCACATTGAGTTGTTCGAATGACTGTGCTGATGCGTGTTCGATGTCTATCTTCTCTATTGGGCCGATACCAATGATTTGAGGCATGAGTGTTCGGTCGAATGCGCCAATTGCATCGCGAGCGATTTTGATGAGGCGAAGATTGCGCTCTGGTGGCACACCGAGAGGCTCGACAGTATTTCTAAAGAGTATGTCCGATTCTACGATTTCCCTGCCCATTTCTTCAGGTAGACGCCCCGCAGCATCGTTTCCGCTATACGTAACAATACCCATACTCGGCCATTCATTTTCAATGTCGAGTCTAGCTTGTGCGTGCTGTATTGCATAGCTAATAAAAGGGCTTTCTGAATGTTCATTTATTTCTTCGAGCATCTTTTGTATTTTGTCGAATGCTCTGTCAGCCCAACCCTGTGCGGCAGCGTTGGCACCGAGTGTTGTGCATTGCCGTATTACATCAAGTTGTTCATCGAGCGACTGTTTGGTTACTCGTTCAACAATATCCTCAAACAATTCCTCTTTTGCAAAATTGAGCTCGTAGACTATCTCTCCGACAACACGTTGACCTATCCATCCACGCAAGATTGGATCTCTGTTAAGTCGGGAAGATAAGAGAAAGAGTTCATCTATCCCAACTTCATTTAACAGATTGGGAGAGTACGAAAAAAGGTTTGAATTTATGCGCGAGAGAAGTTCTATTCTCTCGTGGTCGTTCAATGATGAGTTTGAGATTTCGAGAAATAGGTATCTGAGAAACAATGAGACAGCGGCGGTCTTGCGTTCAGTAATAATGTTTTGTCGATCATTACCTATAATGGTGTTTATGTTGTTACTAAGGAGTAAAGGTTCATTTCTGTTGTAAAGGGCTCGTCCGTCGATAATCTCTTTGGCAAGTGCTTCGATTTTTTGTTTTTCTTCATCAGAGAGTTGATCCAGAGTATGCTCCTTATCGTGTGAAGGATCTTTTAAGTTTGCATCTGAAACCTCATTGTGACCATGAAGTTCTTTCATACTTTTTATTCAAAAAACATTATTGGATCAAAAAAGCCGTTAAAAACCAGTCAAAGAAGAAGAACAAGATCTTAGCGTCGTGGGCCGTTGTGTCGGAAGCCACCTCTACCACCATGTTTGTTACGGTCGCCTACAAACTTGCGTGGACCATTTTCTGGGCGCTCTGGGAGCGGTCCCTTAAACGGTTGAACGCCTTTGCGTGATGCGAACTCAGGGTCAACATCTTTGATGGAAAGCCGGATTCGTCCCTCTTCCTCCATTTCTTTGATTACGACAGGAACAACTTCCCCTTCTTTGAGAACTTCTTCAACTCGTTCAATTCTAAATGGAGCGATTTCAGATATGTGCACTAGCCCTTCTGTCTCTTTTACTCCTGAAATTCCAGTTTCTTCGTCAAGTCGTACGAATGCTCCGAATTCTGCGATGCGTGTAACAACACCTTGGAACGTCTCGCCCACATGAAACTCACGCGTGATGGTTTCTACTAACTTGAGTGCTTTCTCTGCTGAACCGTTTTTGCCCGTAACAAATACAGTGCCGTCTTCTTCAATAGAAATTTCAGCTCCTGTGAGGTCGCGAATTTGATTTACAGTTTTACCACCACTCCCTATTACAAGTCCTATTTGATCTTTCTTAATCTTTGTTACTAGAATTTTTGGTGCAAGCGGAGAAATTTCAGCTCGAGCTTCAGGAATTGCTTTTTTGATTTTCTCTAGAATGTGTAGGCGCGCTTTCTTTGCTTTTTCAAATGCTTCGGGGAATACATATAGAGGAACTCCAGCTACTTTTACGTCCATTTGCATAGCGGTAACTCCTGTGGCAGTACCTGCTACTTTGAAATCCATATCACCATAATGATCTTCTGGGCCTTGTATATCGGTTAATACCTTGTAGTTCGGATTTTTATTTTCGGCTTTTGTATTTTCCAATACTACACCCATAGCAATACCCGCAACAGGCGCGGATATAGGTACCCCTCCGTCTAAAAGCGCTAACGTACCCCCGCAAACGGATCCCATTGATGAAGAACCATTAGACGACATAACTTCCGATACTATGCGTGTAGTGTATGGGAATATTTCTTTTGGTGGGATAACAGGGGCAAGAGCTTTTTCGGCGAGAGCACCATGTCCGATCATTCTTCTATTTGTACCTCCCATGCGTCCAGTTTCACCTGTTGAATATGGCGGAAAGTTATAGTGGAGCATGAAATGTTTTTTGCTTTGAATCTCCATTCCTTCAAGCTCTTGAATGTCATCAGGTCCGCCTAGAGTTAGTGCCGCAAAGATATGTGTTTCGCCTCGGTAAAAGATACCTGCGCCATGAAGCATTGGAGCCACTCCTCCTGCTTGTGCGTAGATTTCACGCACTGTATCAAAATCACGTCCATCAGGGCGTCTTCCCGCAAGCACACCTGCGTCAAAAGTTGCTTCTACTTGTTCTTCAAAATATAAATCAGCAATTCCTCGATTTTCATCGGGCAATCGTTCTTTTAGAAGAGTATTCCAAGTTTCATGTAATTCACCCACGGCTTTTCCTCCTGAAACACCAGTAAATACCGCGTTTTCAAGTTTAGGCGCAATCTCTGAAACAAACAGTTCTTGTGCTTCAGGTGAAAGGCTTTGGAATGAAAATACCTTTTTATCTTTTCCGATTTTTTCTATTATGTTTTTTTGGAATTCTTCAAGAGCTGTAATTTCAGTAGATGCTTTGGACAATGCTTCCAAAATGGTCTCTTCAGAAATTTGATGTGCCCCAGTTTCAATCATGTTTATTAGTCCATTTTGTCCGCATACAAGTATGTCTAGAATTCCTAATTCGCGTTCTTTATATGAAGGATTTATGATCCATTTTTTTTCAGTATCTAGCCCAAATCGAACAGACCCGACGGGTCCTGCCCATGGTATATCGGAAGTTGCAAGAGCAAGTGAAGCAGCGATTACCGACACAACATCCGGGTCATCCTCCCCTATGGAAAGCACAGTAATTACTACCTGCACTTCAACGCGCATACGGGGATCAAAAAGAGGGCGTATTGTACGATCTACAGCCCTTCCCGATAGAATTGCTTCATCTGTCGGCCGTCCTTCACGACGAACATATTTGCTTCCAAGAATCGCACCTGCAGCATAAAACTTTTCTTCGTAATCAACTGTGAGTGGGAAATAATCAAGTCCTTCGCGTTCGGTAGAACCCATAACGGCAGTTGCCAGAACTGTGGTGTTACCATACGACACGATGCAAGAGCCGTTTGCTTGTAATGCGAGATCGTTAAAAGTAGCGGTAAGCTTTTTACCACCAAATTCAGTTTCAAAAACCTGTGATTTCATTTTCTTAGGAGCTCCCCTGCACATTGCAGATCTGAAGCAAACTCCAAATCCGTATATGTACAGGCGAGCAGTTACCCTGTAATAAGTAGAATATACCACAAAAACGAAAGATTTGCGTTGTAAAAATCATTCTACATACGTGTAAATGAAACTTAAATAAAAAAGAACGAGAAAATGACGAAAGCCCCGCTCGGAAGCGGGGCTCTGGAGGGTATATTATGGAAGGAGGAGAGTTACAAATCCTCCTCTTCAACCGGAGGCATGTCCGGCCATTTGACCGGATACCTCCAGTTGCTCAGTGCCCGACTGATGTCGGACACGAGCGCCACGGGGAACAAGATGGCAGCCCCGATGGCGAAATAGGCCAGAATCCCAGCCCACAGACGATTCAAGAATCCGCCAGCGGTCCACAAATCAGCCCAGTATTCAATCATTTTTTTACTCCTCTTGGTTGGTGTTGCGTCCAACTATTATTTTATAATTTTTTGTCATTTTGTCAATGAAAAGCAACACACCGCATCAGTAAGATGCGGTGTGTTGAATATGCAACGAACGACTATTTATTTTTTATGCGCGAGCGCGTTTTGCGATGGCCTAGTAGATATTTACCAGGTGCCTGATCTAGGTCTGTGAAATGATCTGCCGACTCAATGAGTTTTGTTGAAGCTGATCGACCGAAAGACACTACTTCCACCTGACAACCCTCGTTGAGTTGTAGATATTTGACGAGAGGGACGAAATCGCCATCACCTGATACCAAAATAATAGCATCAAGTTTTGGTGCAAGCTTCACTGCATCAATGGCAAGCCCTACATCCCAGTCGGCCTTTTTTTGCCCGCCGGCAAAAATTTGTAGATCTTTTGTTTTAGTTTCAATGCCAGATTTTTCAAGTGCTTCAAAAAATGTTTTCTCACTTCTCTCTTCGGTGGAGATAACGTACGCAATAGCACGTACCAACGGTCGTTCGCCGACCGCATCTTTCATAATCTGTCCGAAATTTACACGTGCGCCATATAAGTTGCGTGCGCTGTGATATAGATTTTGCGCGTCAATAAAAACGGCTACGCGCTGTGCCTTCTGTTTTATTATGCTCATATATAGTATAAAAACTCGAAATGCGAATATTGAAACTAGAAATAATACTCAAATTCTAAACCAAAACATTTTTAAACGTTAAAGTTTATGGTTTCGAATTTGTTTTTTGTTATGTCTTTTGTGACTAGTCCTTAAGAACAAGTTTATTCTTTGATCTGCTTAAGAATCTCAGCGTGTAGACCAGGATTCTTTTTTTTCAGATAGCCGAGATGTTTGCGACGATCAGCAACTAATCCCAAAAGACCTCGACGTGAATGTTTGTCTTTACGGTTCCCTTTTAGATGTTTTGATAGCTCGTCAATTCGTTTTGAAAGAATTGCGATTTGTACTTCAGGTGAACCTGTGTCGCTGTCATGACGCGCGACTTCGCGAATGACTCGCTCTTTTTTCTTTTTCGTTAATGCCATAGTATGCAAAGTATACTCTCTTTGATAACTTTTTACAAAAATGATAGGGCTCAAGCGAGCCCCGAACCCACAGAGAAACTATAGCACATTATTGTTTCTTTTGCAAGAAATAAAAACAAAACCTTCGGAAAGTCCGAAGGTTTTGTATCTCAAAAATTAAATCTTTAAGTCAGTTATTACCACTTATATTTTGAGAGATTTCGTAACACACACTGATTGAACTCAAGGGTTTCTTCTAATGAAGCACCCAATGAAGGGGTTTTACATCCAAAGACGACGTCTATAGAATTACCCCCTCCCACTGGTCCAGTACCAGAAGGCACAGGAGGAGGTTGAGGTGGTTGAACAGGAAGTTGAGGTGTAGCACCATTGATTTTGTACATGTACAAGTATTGGTCGTAATTAATACCGTTACTTGTCCACCCGTCTGTTCCCATACCTCTTGTTCCCACCATCATGTTTCCGCTTGGAGAAATTTCTATTCCTTGTACTCGTTGTTTTCTACCAAATTTGTTAAGAGGTAAAGGTTCGACACTTAATTTTGAGCCGTTCTTTAGTACCTCTATTTTACAATCCTCCCTCCAGCCTCTAGAATCAGTGGTGCAAAAACCATATGCGAAATATTCGCCAGACAAAGCCAACCTTTGAGAGGTACTAATGTGCACAGTAGAATCTATTGGAATTGAGCCGATATTACGCTCAAGGGTTAGCCCTTTAGCTCCCGCTTTATATATTCTTACGTTTCCAACATCAAAATCAGTTTCATCTCTTGTAACAATTGCTATCCTAGTGCTATCTTGGCTGTCAACGGCATATGCCTTTATTTCTCCGATCTCAAGAGTTTGTACAAGTTCGGGGTCTTTGCCGGAAATAAGTTCATTCTGTGAAGGCATCCGATATACATAGATGTCTTTAAATTTTTCAGGATACGCTAAGAAATATTCCCCTACTCCTGCAATCGGCACATACTTTGGTCCATAAACTCCATAGTTCTGACTTTTATGAGGCGGCTTATTTGTGTTAGCTGTAGCGATTACACGAGCATTAGGAAAGAAGGAATAAAATTTATTAGTAGTACCATACTTGCCGCCCACCTCACTGATACTCTCTAAGTCAATAAGAACGTCATTTGCATAAGCTATCTGTCTTGCTGCAATAGGATCCCCAACTTCTAGGGGAGGCAATTGTATGCGACCTTGTCGTGTAGTAAACGGACGATAAATCATTTCTATACCAAAGGAGGATACTTTATAAGCAATCCATGGACGTGCGTTAGCTTCATTTAAGTATATTCCCATATCTCTAACCAGCATCCCATTGCCAATATCAAACGTTTTATAAATCGCATGACATCCAGTGTCGTGTTTACAAACAGCCGGAGAATCACCATTGAGTGCATCAATACATATATCTCTTTTTCCAACATATTCTCCTGTATCGGTAAACAAGTACATTCCTCCTCCTCCCCAGTTAACGTTAACCATAGAACAATATCCTCCCACCACGAAGTAACGTTTATTGTCAGATCCAATCATAGAAAGAATGGATCCAAAAAAGTCGTGTTGATTTATGTGGTGAGCTACAAATACCTTACCATTGGTAAAAATCGGGTCTTTCTGTATAAGAGAAACATCATATTGCCCTGTTGTAGGGGTCTGCACTACCACTTCTACTTTGTAGATAGGAGAATAATCATTATACGTTGCGTTAACGGTTGCTTTGCCGTCAGAAACTGCTCTAAAAACTCCTGGTGAAACTAGCTCTAATACACTTGGGTTGGAGGATTCCCAAAGAGCTTTTGACGCAACGTTTTTTTTAGGAGATTTAACATGAGGAGGTAAAATACCATATTTTAACTGTCTACCAGGATCAAAACATTCATCTCTTTCATCCTCTTCTGGAGTGCAAAATTTTTCTGGGTTATACATGAACTCAAATTTCACAGTTTCTCCTGGTTTCAATAAGGCACCATCAGGCCTTAAAAAGCCATCTTCGGTTAACCATCCTCCCACAATTTTAAATGATGCTGAAGCGGATTTTCCATTGTATTTTGCTCCAACACGAACATCGGGATGCGGCTGTAATAGGCGAAATAAACCAGGGGCTAATAGGGTCCCCATTTTATCAGTTGAAAAATATTTAGTAGGACCACTCCACTTGGCCTCACTAGTCACATCTTCCCCATTGTAATAAGCTCTGAACTGTTGAATGCTACCAGCATTAAATTCTAGGTCTGGGCCACTTGGTTCTATAACAAGACCGGCGCTTTGTGCTTGTGTGTATATAGGAGTTATTACGACACATGCAACAAACAAAGCAACTGCTACTAAAGAAAATATAAAACGTTTTGTGTTCATAAGGTGATGATTGGTAATTAAAAGATACATTATAAGAATAACGTTTTTACAATAAATATAAAACATATCTGGGGAAATCTTTTAAAGACAAAACCTTTGGACTATCCAAAGGTTTTGTATCTCAAAAATTAAATCTTTAAGTCAGTTATTACCATTTGTATGTGGCGATGTTTTGCAGGACACATCTATTGAACTCAAGCAAAGAGGTATATCCATCTTCAGATATTTGGTTTGAAGGGATCTTACACCCAAAGAAATAGTTTTTAGAAGTATCTCCAGTACCAGAAGGTACAGGAGGAGGTTGAGGTGGTTGAACAGGGAGTTGAGGATCAAAATCTTTTATTTGGTACAAGAACAAGCTTCCCCAATCGTCGTGTCCTCTGGCTGCAACCATTATTTTCCCATTAGGTGACATAGAAATGGCCACAGGTCTTTGTGCGGTCGGGAAATGAGAATCAATTATAAATTGGCTTACCCTAGGTATAGGCTCTACTGCTAACTCTTTTCCTGTTTTCATATTTTCAACAACCAATCTACAAGATTCATTTTGTGCCACAGGATTTGTAATATTGAAATTAGAATCAGAACAATAAGCATAAGCTATATAATCTCCTGAAATAGCGAACCCAGCTTGTGTTCGTAAAATCTTAGTTTCAACAAAAACGCCGTTGTTTTTTAATTCATAATGATTAGTTCGCTCAAGACCATTGTCTCTAGCTTCATATATCTCCACTATTTTTTTACTAGGAGAAATGTACCACATTAAAGCCAGACGATTCTTATCTGAAGAATCAAAAGCAAAAGTAACTGTCGCTATAGTGGCTTTTTCTGGGTTTTCAATAGTTTGAATTTTTTGAATAGGAGATTGATTAGATATTTCATCTAACGTAGGAGATTTATATACATTAAGAGACAATCCTTTACCTTTATTTATTATAAACTCACCGCTAGCTCCGTCATCCAATTGTATATATGCATTTTTTTCTCCTTCTATTCCCAGGAAATAGTCGCCTATTCCTACCAAAGGAATTATTGTAGGACCAGTTCTAACTCCTTTGTTTGGAGAGGAAGGTTTATAAGATATAGGATAACTATATTTTCCTAAGAAATTAAAGTTAAGATCATATATTTCAAGAGCGGATTCGCATTGTTTATCCACTGGAGGTAATCCAGGACCAAGAGGCGGGAAATTTGAGTGATAACACCTAAAACCTACTCCAAATATTTTTCCATCAGCCACTGCTAAGTGTGTAAACATAGAAGGAATAGGAGGATTTGGATCTCCAAAAAAGTCAGAATAATTAAACCAAGAAAACAAATTAAAAAATAACCTGCTCAACATTGAGAAGCCAGAAGGAGTCAAGTTATAGTGAATAGGAGATCGATCCACCCCTGGACCATTACTAGTTAATTCTCTAACAAAAGTGTTTGTACCAGTTGGATGAATTAAGTAACCAACAAAACATCCCCCACCTTCAAAGCACGCGAGTCTTTCTCCAGAGGTGTCATATACCACATTTCTTACTCCCAAAAACTTTCCATTCTCATCAAACCCATACATACCCCCCGATTCATGCACATCAGGTTTTAATTTCGCTATGCTCCCACAACAAGTACTATTACCTTCACCACTTACAACAAAATAACCTCCGGAAAGCCACTGTATTGCCATAAAAGGAAAATAACCCCCTGAATTATCAAACCCTCCAGGAATATCAGTTCTTCTAAACACAGGATCTTTAGAAGTTAAATAAACATCCCACCCATTTTTAGGTTTAGGATTATAATAAACAGTAGTATGACAAGTTCTACTTCCCTGAGCATTTCTAACTGTCATTACAAACTTGGTAGTTTCTGTTATTCCTAGAGTTTCTATTTGTCCCACTTGTTCTTGATCTACCCTGTCGGGATTTGGAGTACCCAGTTGAGGAATACCAGAAACAGCAGGAGTTATTGTTACAGAAGTAGGAAGTTCAGTTACTGCGTAACCCAAAATAGTAGTTCCCCCACTTTCTGTTACAGGGCCTAAGTTATAAAGTTCGCATTGAGGTTTAAAAGGACGACCTTTTGCATCTAACTCATTAACAGATACAAAAAGAGCCAAACAACTACTAACGATTACTAAAGAAAATAGAAAACGTTTTGTGTTCATAAGGTGATGATTAGTAATAAAAAGTTATGTTTAGAGCATAACGTTTTTGCCATAAATATAAAAACATATCTGGGGAAATCTTTTAAAAACAAAATGCACCAAAAACCCCTCTTTGTGAGGGGTTTTTGGTGCGAGCTTAATTTTATGCTTGCGGATCTGGAGTGTCAGGATGAACTTTTTTGCATATGCAACACTTGCACCCTGTTAGCATAACTACACCAGCGACACCTAGTATGATGTAGATTATATACTCAAGCCATGTTGCCCATGATCCAATGAGTAGATACACTAGATTCCAGTTAGCACCAAAAAAACCTCCAATACCAATAAGCCCCCAGTTGATTGCTCCTATTAAAACGAGGATTTTTGCTACAGACGCAATGTTGCATGTTCTGTTTTTCATATACATGAAATATTAAAGATAATAATGCTATGTATTAGTGTAGCAATACGTAAATAAAGTGCACAGTAGGTTGTGTATAGTCGTAGATGTTAGTATGTGTGATATGAGGATAATCTCGTGGAATGTAAATGGTTTGCGGTCTTTGTACAACAAAGGCAATTGGGCATGGATTGAAGTGAGTCAGCCCGACATAGTGTGCTTACAGGAGATAAAAGCGGAAAAAGAACAGCTACCAGATGATGTCCGTATACCTGCTGGATATTATTCATATTTCAATTCTTCAAGAGAACGAAAGGGATATAGCGGTGTTGCTTTGTATACAAAAACAGAGCCAAAAAAAGTATCTTTTGACGTGTTGCCTAGCAAATTTAATACCCAAGGACGGCTTATTGAGGCTGTTTTTGATGATTTTGTGCTTTTAAATGTTTATTTTCCAAATGGTGGAGGTGGACCGGAAAAACTTGCTTATAAGCTGGAGTTTTACAATGTGTTTTTAGCGTATATTAAAAAGCTTAAGAGAGAAAAAAAGAGTGTTATTTTTTGCGGAGATGTAAATGTTGCGCACAAGGAGATAGATATTGCGCGCCCTAAGGAGAACGAGAACCACGTTGGTTTTTTGCCAGAAGAACGCGCATGGGTTGACGAGGTGGTTGCTGAGGGATTTATTGACACATTTCGGAATCTCCATCCTAAAGCGGAAAATGCTTATACTTACTGGGATCAAAAAACACGAGCACGAGGCAGAAATGTTGGATGGAGAATAGATTATTTTTTTGTAACACCAGATATCTTTAAAAATATAAAAAGGTCAGAAATTCTTTCTGATATTTATGGTTCCGACCATTGCCCCATTGAACTTGAGATATCTTTCACCAAGGTTTAACCTCGAGGAGATGTTTTTGAAGGTAGACATTGAATGGAGTTATCCACCTCAATGTCCTTTACAAGAAAATCATGTCCTTTAGAATATTATTTAGAGCCGAGTTAGGGAGAACCACAACTTCATACCCCACACCTCCTTGTTCTTCCCCGGCATATGTTCTTTAAAATTTGGGAATGAAAAGATATTTGTTGCAGGTCGCACCCATGCTTTGCGGGTTGCAAGACCCTATGAGCTTAGTGCTCCAAAAAGCACCTCAGGTCTATGGCCTGGCATTGTCTTTTACCTCAAATAAATGGAGAGGTCTACTGGACTCTCTTCACCAATAAGCCGCTTTCAAAGGGCTAAAACCACCGCATAATTTGCACAGGTTGCTCCAAGGGGCGGCTTTTTGCATTTCCGTAATATTACCAAGGTTAAACCTAGGTATAACATTTTAAACTACATGGTGCTTCGAGCGAATTTTCTTTACTTCTTGTTCTTCCGCTTCCTCTTTTGCAATTTTTCCTTTTTCACCAAGTGCACGAAGTTCGTGGTCGAGTAGTTTTGCGAGTTCAAGAGATCGTTTTTCAAGATGTTCCATCGTATTTAGTTTTGGTTCGTCCAATACTTCTTCCAACAGTGCGTGCAAAATCCAGCCGATGCGCGGCCCGGGTCGTTCCTTTATAAGTTTCATAAGTGTAGCTCCATCAATAGCAAGCATTGAAACAGAAACAGGGTCACGCATAACCTCGTCTATCATTGCTTTATATTTACGCAAGCGATAGGGTTGTTCTTTTGGACGACCTGTCCCTATTCGGTCACATACGCGAAGGTTGAGTATGTTCTCAACATTCTCTGCGCCTACATTCCTGATAAGACGGCGCACTGCCGAGTGTGTTATTTGTTCAGTATCAGAGAAAAACATGTGCCAACGCACGAGCTTTGTTACAGTTTCTATAATTTCATTTGGAAACCGCAACTCGCGGAGTCTCTTTCGTGTAATCTTACTTCCCAACACCTCGTGTCCGTGGAATGACCAATCGTTTTTCTTTGGATCCATGGCTTTAGTGTGAGGTTTTGCAATGTCGTGAAAAAGTGCTGCAAGTCGGAGTTCCAAAGAGAATTTTTTATCAGCCGCCGCCTGGAGTGTTCTTCCAATGTGTTCAAATACCGTATAAGAATGTGCTTGGTTTTGTGCAACTCCTATTCCCTCTTCTATCTCAGGAATGATGTATTTAAGAAGTCCTAGCTCGAGTAAAATTTGAAGTCCTAAAAAAGGCTTATTAGATAAGAGTATTTTTACAAATTCATCACGGATGCGCTCATTTGAAATTTTAGTTAAATCAGATGCGTGAGTCCGTATTGCTTCTGCTGTCGCCTCTTCTAACGTAAATGAAAGTTCAGTTGCAAGGCGCGCTGCACGCATCATACGTAGTGCGTCCTCATTAAATCGTTGTTCTGGATTTCCTACCGCGCGAATAACCTTGTTATGTAAATCTTGTTCTCCGTCGTAGGCGTCAATAAGTACATCATCTGTTGGATCATATGCAAGTGCGTTGATTGTAAAATCTCTGCGTGCAAGATCTTCTTCAAGTGTTGCGCCAAATTGCACTTCATCAGGACGTCTATTATCACTATATACTCCCTCTTTCCTAAATGGTGTTACTTCAATTGTTTTGAGTGTTTCGTCAGAAGCAAAGTCATTAACTACACCAACAGTGCCGAACGTGTTTTCGTAGAACGTGTGAGGAAAAAGCTCCTGTATCTGTTCAGGTGTAGCATTAGTCGTCACGTCCCAATCCTTAGGAGTTACGCCTAGAAGTATGTCACGTACGCATCCACCAACTAGATACGCTTTGTACCCGTTGTGTTGAAGTATCGCGGTAATACTCCGAACTTCTTTTGGTATATGTTTCATACAAATAGTGTAGAGGATCCGATCACAAATCGCTAAGTATTTTGCATTCCTTGGAGCCAAAAATCTAAGAGATCTTAATTCGAATTTAAGTTTCTCTTTGTTTAAAATAGATAAACTTACAACCCTAGTTTTTATAAAAGTGTATGTAATTCAGTTTCCCTTCTGTGCTCCCGGAGGGATTCGAACCCCCAACAACAGGTCCGAAGCCTGTCGTGATATCCATTTCACCACGGGAGCATGGTTGTTAATGAAAGTGCGGGCAGGGAGAATCGGACTCCCGTCTCGTCCTTGGCAAGGACGCGTTCTACCACTAAACCATGCCCGCCTGAATTCGAGTATATCGCATGCCGTCTTTTTTCCAAGAGCATAGCAATTAGTTTTTCAAAAAACTTAATAAAAAGACAAAAACCTTAGTCTTTAAGAAAACTTCATATTTAAAGGGTAAAATGTGGATAAAGACGTGGATATGTGTAAAAGACAGTGGTCCTTTAGTCCTTTATCTTCAAAAAACGTTGAAAAATAAGGGATTTTGTAAAAATACGTTTCACGTGAAACATACAAGAGTAAAATTCAATGAGTTTTAATGTTTTTCTCTTTTATGACAACAAAACATATAGAAATAGGAAAAATGGGAGAAGATCTTGCAGTGCGGTTTCTCATGAAACAAGGATATAAAATATTAGAAAGAAATTATTGGAAAAAATGGGGTGAATTAGATATTGTTGCTCAAAAACTAAGAAAGATTCATTTTATTGAAGTAAAGAGTGTTTCATGGGGAAGAAAAGAATTAATAGTTTCACGTGAAACACATAAAATAAGACCTGAGGAACATGTTACACGTGAAAAGATACTCAGATTAAACAGAGCAATGCAGAGTTATCTCCTCGAAAGGAAAGTTTCACAAGAAACATCTTTTCAGTTAGATGTTATAACTGTTCGTATAAATCTAAAGGACAAAATTGCAAAAATCAATTGCATTGAAAATGTCCTTTAAAAGTTTTGTCGGGGCGCCGAGAATCGAACTCGGTCTACCTGCTCCCAAAGCAGGCGTACTACCGGTATACTACGCCCCGGATTTTAGCGGAGTCGGGCTGCCGGGAATTGAACCCGGTCTACATCCACCCCATGGATGCGTACTACCGGTATACTACAGCCCGAAACAAATAACAATAACTTCTCGCTTAAAATGACACTTGAAAGACTATACCACGAAAAAGAAGAGTTTACTGTGTTGATATGTTTGTATAGGAATAGTTTTAAAATGAAATACAATACTATTTATGTCTCGTATAAAAACAGCTGAATGGATCTTACGAATAGCGATTGCAGGAGAATTTTTTGGCCATGGTTTTCTTGCTTACAACGGTAAAGAAAGTTGGGCAGGTTGGATTCAGGATGTGCTTTCAGTTGGACATGGTACAGCATTGGAGATTCTGACACTTATCGGAATTATGGATATTATTTTTGCTCTTATCGTACTAGTAAAGCCTGTGCGTATCGTTGTTTTATGGATGGCGATATGGAGTACTATTACCGTCTTTGTTCAAGTATTTGTGGGAGAACCGATATGGAACTTTTTGGGACGATTTGCCAATTGGGGCGCACCTCTTGCTCTGTTGATGATACTTCCAAGGTCACAAAAACTTTTAGAATGGTTTGAATAACCGGCATTGACAAGAGCGTCTTGTTTGTTATGATATTTAGTACAAATCCGCATTCTGCGGATTTAATTGTCAGCTAACTTACCTTGCATATGAGCGACCAGCAAACAAATCCGCAGGCAGAGCCTGTAGAACCGCAGGCACAGCCTGTAGAGGGTGATTCGGCAACAGCTGAAAATCCCCAAGGTGAAGAGCCTGCTGCGTAAATCGCAGAATGGAGGATATTATCCTCAAGCAAAAATCCCGGCATTGCCGGGATTTTTGATTTATGCGCATCACTATTAAATTATCTAAGATATATTTTTCTTAGTTGAGCAGGAGCAGAGAAACTCACTACAGAAAATTTCAAAAGTACTGAAATTGCACCGCGGGCAATTTAACGAATACTAAAATATATTAATCACTGTTTTTCTTTTGTGTGTAAGATTATAATTTCGGCCAATCTAAGCGTAGATTTAAGAGTTTCGTCATTGTCAGTGATATTTTTTCGCTTCTCAACTATATTTTTGTCTTTTTCAATAATCTCTTCTACTGTTTCACCGGCTTTAATTCTAGGTAAGATTTTCTCAAAATACCTCTGCACTCTTCTGTTGAAAAGAATAGCTTGTAATAACTCTAACTTCTCTGCCTTTGAAACTCCTTTTGCGATTCGTTCGTAGTATGCGCGTCTTGCGGATTCAGTAACTTTAATAAAATCTGCTATTGAATCATCTACCAAGGAGTTTTCTGGATAAACCAACTCCGTCTCCGCATTTTTTCTATCGAAAATTTCAGATAATTCTTCCTCGTCAGCTACACCAGCCTTCGAGAATATTAGGGCGTCATAAGCTGGATTGTCTGAAAATCCAGTTTCAATAAGCAAAGCTGAGTTCATTTTTTCTATAGCTCGTTCTTTAGAAATTCTTCCGGACTCTACCATATTTGAAAGTTCTTTTTCTAGAAAAGTTAAAAACAAAGCTTTAGGATTTTTAGTTTCTTCACCTTTCTCTGGTTTTCCAGTTTTTTTTCCCTCTTGTTCAGATTTGTCACTGAACGGATTTTCTAAACTCATATTTGTAGTTTATTAGTAATAAGTTTCGTAATTTTGATTCAAATCTCTTCCATCTACTTGGAAGACATACGTTGTGCGGGATGCCGGAATCGGACCGGCGTCTACTGCTTGGAAGGCAGTCATTCTACCACTAAACTAATCCCGCCATTGAAACAAAAGTATAGTAGCAAAAAAATAACAAATAAAAACTCTCTATACTCAGATTGATACTATTAATATTTATAGATAATTGCAAATTAAAAATAAGGACACAAAAAATCCGCCTATGGCGGATTTTTTGTATGTGAGACAAAGAAACTATTTTACTGCCTCTTTGAGTGCTTTTGCGGCGGTAAACTTCGGAACCTTTGTTGCAGGAACCTGTACCATCTCGCCGGTGCGCGGGTTGCGTGCAGTTCGTGCTGCGCGCGCGCGAACCTTAAACGCTCCCAAACCTGCGATCGCAACTTCACCTCCACTTTTGAGAGTTGAGGTGATTGAGTCAATGACCGTCTCAATGATGCGCTCTGCATCCGCCTTGGTAACTCCGTGGCGTTCTGCGATGCGCTCAACGAGTGCTGCTTTATTCATAAAATGTGTAACCACTAGTGGTTGATAATGGTTTTGCTTCGACCGTACTAGAGAGTATAGCAATTAAGCCGTTTTTTTAGCAATAGGGACAGTATTTTTATATGTAATAGAAAAAGTTGACAAAAACTCTGAGTTACGTTACAACTACACGCGGAGAGTCGAATAAACGGCTCAACAAAAAAGAGAGGAGAAGCTTTGACTGTAAAAAGGCCATTCCCAGCAGGTACCCCTGTGTTCTGCCAGAGCACGGGGCAGAAGGTCCGAGGGATTGTCCTGGGACACAGAGTTACTCTCACTCCAAAAGTGTTGGGTGGCGATAATGTGGTCGGGTTCATCAGGAGCTACGACTATGTCATTGCCAGTCGAGATTTGCGACACGTAATTCAAATCAGTGGTGAGTGGGTGTTTGCCACCGACGACTGACAATGTGTGTTTAAGACCGATCCTGCAGGATCGGTCTTCCGGTTTTCATAGACGTTTATAAAGTGATTTAAAAAGTGCTTTTTGAAATTCTGCAATTTTTGGATTTTCAATAAGTAATACGGTTTCGCTGTTGTAGTCAATAAATGCAACTTTGTCTCCATACATTATTTCTGTAACATCATAATCGAAAAGTCCGTCTGTTGTTGGAAGAATTTTTATCTCACGTTCTAAACGCTTTTTTTTCTCGCGAGCGATACTTTCGTTTGTGATAACAAGGCGCTCCAATTGTTTTTTATCGCGTCTCTCACGATACTGCGGTGGCAGATATTTGTCTGTGCGCTCTGCGGTTCGAATGGCACCATATCGATAAAAAGTAGACCCATGAGGTAGAGTTTCTACAACATCATCAAGAATTGAAGTTATACCTTTTCTGCCTTCAAGAAATTTTACAAGAGGCTTTTTTTCACGAGATGAGTAGATGCTTTTTAAATGGGGTATAAACGACTCTAATTCTTGTTGCAGATTTTTTGAAAGGGCTCGCAATTTTTCAGGAGATTCAGCAACATATAAGCGACGTTTTCCTTTTGATGTAGTTGAAATAAGATCTCGTTCAAGTAATTTCGGTAAAACTTGGTATATCGTTGGGCGGTGTAATCCTGTTTTTTTAGCAATATCGGCTACTGTAGAGGGCCCTAACTCGATGAGTGAAGTATAAGTGATTGCCTCATTGGATGAGAGCCCAAGTTTGTTTAAAATACCGCCAGATTTCATATAAATGTAATAATATACTACACTTTTTAATTATACAATATCTCCTTATTTTAAAAGAAAAAAAGAATAAAATAGATTTTTTCTTTACAAAAAATGAATTATTTTATGACAAATTTATAAAATAGGAGTATTGTTGTGCCATAGAAGAACAGCACGGGCACTTACGCCTAGTGTTACTCAGAGAGGAGATAGACCATGAGAATCTTGCTGAAGGAGAAGGAGGCAAAAGGTTCCAAGTTTATCGTCGCGGAGATCGACGCGAGGACGAACAAGATAATCTGGTATTACTTTCTGCCTGACCGTAAGGTACAGGAAGTCTCGCATCTCCTCAAAAGATAGAGGTAAGTAAGGGCGAGATCTACGTTCGCCCCTCTCTCAGAACCCACGAGCGTGTCGCGGGTTCTGAACGGAGGAAACAACTCCACAAGAAGTTCTTTGAAAAGGAGGCAACGTGTCTCAGAAAGTGGTTAGGCAGTTTGTGTCGGTTCTTATTAACGCACTTCCGGAAATCCCAAACGATATCATTCTTGGTTGGGCAGAGCACCCCCACATGTTGGCTGAGGTACTGCAAGGACTGGTAAATTTCAACAAGTTCCCCGTCTCATTTCTCGTTGACATGAGAAAAAATCTTGAACAGATGCTTTCCGAGTCGAGATTGGGGGGACAATACCACAGCACCATCATAAAGCATTTCTCCCACGAGCCAGCAAAAAAGAAGGTCAAGGTTGTCGGCTTGCTCGCAAGACTCCATAGAGGAAAATTCTATGGTAAGTCATGGGGTAAGCTGATTGATAAGAGCGCTGTAGAGCAAGAACTTGTTGGGTGGCCCATCAGAGGCTGGAGACTTGCAAATATTCAGGAGCTTCTGTCGTTTATCACCACTTATCCAGAAGCTCTTACGAAAGATGGGCGCATCTTCTCTCTTGGTAGTCACTTTTCTACCAAGGGTGAACATGAATACTTCCCGTATCTGAATATTAGCAGTGCCGAGTCCGGGTACTGGTCATCAAGAGAAATTGAGATCGATTATCTCTTTGATGAAACTGGGACTCGTATTCAGAATGGTGATAGCTTTCTTGTTGTGAAAGTGTGATAACCCGAAAGGAGGTACAGAGAAGTTTGAGGAGAAAGTCAAGGGAATCGAGTGTGGGCATAGTAGGGGCGCCGTACTTCCGGCTTTCTGAGACCTCGCTCCAAGAGTGGACATCTTCTGCCCTTGCCATGCTGTAGAAGTTGGCAAAAAGCCGGTGAACCTCATCTGGGTTCACCGGCCTTCTTCTTTTTTACTTTCTATCTCGCGTATTCAATGACACGGTTCTCGCGGATTACATTTACCTTAATTTCTCCAGGGTATTTCAATTCTGCTTCTATCTTATTAGCGATTTCTCGTGCCATAGTTTTTGCTTCAATGTCACTTATTTGTTCGGGGTTAATGAAGATGCGTATTTCACGACCAGCTTGAATAGCATATGCCTTTTCAACACCGCTAAATGACATTGCGATGTTTTCAAGATCGTTTAAGCGTTTGAGATAATTTTCAACTGTATCACGACGGGCACCAGGGCGTGATCCAGACACAGCATCTGCAACTTGCACAATTATGCTTTCCAATGTTTCAAACGGATATTCTTCGTGATGAGCCTGCATCGCCTTGATGATTGCTTCGTCAGCACCAAATTTCTGCAAAATACGACGACCGATTTCAACGTGTGTGCCCTGAATTTCATGGTCAACAGCTTTGCCGATGTCGTGTACTAAAGCTCCAGCTTTAGCAACTGCAACATCAGCTTTGAGTTCTTCAGCTAGCATACCCGCCAGATGAGCCATTTCAACAGAGTGTTGCAAAACATTCTGACCATAACTTGTACGGAAGTGCAATCGTCCAAGAATGGAGATTATACGAGGATCAAGATTGAATACGCCGGTATCGTATGCAGCCTGTTCCCCTTTTTCTTTTATGATGTTGTTGATTTCTTGTCGTGCTTTTTCAACTTCTTCTTCAATACGTGCAGGTTGGATACGACCATCTTTGATGAGGCGCTCTAGAGCGAGTTTTGCCACAGCACGACGAACAGGGTCAAAAGAAGAGAGGATGATGAGCCCCGGTGTATCGTCAACTACAACTTCAACTCCAGAAGCGCGCTCAAATGTTTTAATATTTCGTCCTTCTTTTCCGATGATTTTTCCTTTTACATCCTCTGAAGGAAGGTCTATAGAAGACGACATGATGTCTGAAGTGACATTGTTTCCGAGTCGGTGTATGGATGTAACCAGAATATCTTGAGCTTTTTTCTCAAGTTGTTCTTTTCCGGCTATCTCTAGTTTGTGCATTCGCGCAATCAAATCAGTTTCATATTTTTCTTTAACTTCCTTGATGAATAGGTCCTTTGCTTCTTCTTCAGAAAGATGGGAAATTTCTTGTAGTTTTTTTTCACGTTTTTCGCGTAATTGTTCTGCTTCAGAATGTAATTCGTCAACTTCTTTTGTTTTTACTTTTAACTCATCGCTAGTGTGATCAAGATCCTGTTGACGCTTATCAAGTAACTCCTCTTTTTTAATGAGTCGGTCTTCGGTTTTTTTGAGCTTTCCATCAAGCTCATCTGCCTCAGCTCTGGCTTCAAGGATGCGCTCTTCTGCTTTTTTTTCGGCATTTTCAATAATACGGTTTGCTTCTTCCTGTGCTTCTAGGAGCTTTCTTTTGATTTCAAGTTCAACAGATCCCTTCTGTCCCAATGAAACGAGATATCGAAGAAAATAGCCGATTGCAATGCCAAGTAAGCCAGCAACAGCAAGTAACAGTACGACAATTTTTAGGTTCATATCGGTTTCTTTTGAAACCGCACCGAGTCTTTAACCAAGCGTCTATATAACTGTAGACGAATAGGGAACGTGAGTTTTCAAATCACAGATTGTTAGGGTGTTCATACGTTCAAAGATAAGGTGAGTTTCAATGTTTAACAAATTATAATGACACTATAATACGCCGTTTGCGCGATAAGCGCAAACGGCGCAAAAAACGTTCTTTTATTTTACTTCTTTCCTTTTCTTACCAACACTTCATCAATAATTCCGTATTTTTTAGCTTCATCGGCTGACATGAAGAAATCGCGCTCGATGTCTTTAGCTATTTTTTCTCTAGTTTGCCCTGTGTTTTTTGCCATCATGTCGGTAAGTTTGTCGCGAAGCTTGAGTATATGTTCTGCGGTAATAGCAATATCGGTTGCTTGTCCCTCGGCACCACCTAATGGCTGGTGAATCATAACTTCTGCGTTAGGTAGAGCAAAACGTTTTCCTTTTGTACCAGAAGAAAGTATCCAAGCACCTCCTGATGCTGCTAACCCAACGCATACTGTTGAAACATCAGGTTTAATGTGATGCATTGTGTCTATAATTGCCAATGTTGAAGTAACAGAGCCTCCCGGAGAATTTATATAAAAAGAAATATCTTTTTCAGTTTCTTGCGATTCTAGGTGAAGAAATTGAGCAATAATTATATTTGCTACGTGATCATCTATTGGACCTCCCAAAAAAACTATACGTTCTTTTAGAAGTCGCGAATATATGTCATAAGCACGTTCGCCGAACTGACTTTTTTCAATGACGGTTGGAATTAGCATAGTTAATTCTGTTAGTTAATTAGTGTATTTATGTTACTCTGATTTTTCCAAAAATTCCAATACTTTCTGGTTTGCAAGCACGGTTGCCACATACGCTTCGACATTTTCGCGTTTTGTATCTTTGTGATGAGAAAGTATATGTTCGGTTTCTTTTTTAATTTCTTCGTCAGTAGGTTCTATTTTTTCAGCTACTGATATGTCATGCAGAATCAGTTGTTGTTTCGCAGATTTTTCTGCATCAGGGCGCCACTCTTTACGCAAGTCTTCAGGAGTTTTTTTAATTTGAGCCATGTACTCATCTAACTTGAGACCAAATCGTTGAATGTCGTTTTCAAACTGTGCGTACATTTTGCTAAGTTCAGATTCAACGAGAATGTCAGGTATTACGGCTTTCGTGTTCTTGGTAATATCTTCCAGAATTGACATACGCAATGCATCACGCGCCTTTAGTTTTTTGTCGTACAAAAGTCCTTCGCGAATTTTTGCTTTGAAATCGTCTACATCTTTGAAAGCTCCGAACTCTTTTACGATCTCATCGGTTAGCTCAGGGATCGGTTCATCTTTTTTCCCTGCGCGTTCATTTTTCTCTCGCAATGCTGTTTCTATAAATTTTGTAACTTCTTCGTCAGTTACCACAATCTCTTCTTTTTTATTTTTCTCAATGTGTTTTTTTGCAATTGTTTTGTAATCAGGGATAGAAAGTTTTGGAAGTACAGCCGTTTCAATTTTAAAACCAAAAGGATTGCCAGGTGCAAGTTTTGTAATCGAAATTGTTGGGCGACCAATGGCGTCAATTTCGTGATGCAAGAGCATTTTTGGATAATGTTCAGACAGCGCGCGTTCTGCCATTTCTTGTATAACAGTTTCTTCTCCAAAGCGTTCCACTAGAAGTTTTTCAGGAACGTGTCCTTTGCGAAAACCAGGTAGTTCAACATCACGTCCGAGATCTACGATGACGCGTGCTCTATGCTTTGAAAGCTCATCGTATGGTAGTTCGCCTTCAATTGTGACAGTGCTGTTGTCGTTTTTTGTTACTTTAAGTGATGTATACATATTTTTGTGAGTTCTTTGATTTTTGGAAGTGTATCAGTTTGTAGACAAAAACAAAAGACCGCCTCGTTTTATATAGGGGCGGTTTTTGTTGTTTCAAATTTTAAGGATAATTATCAAATTATGAGATCTAATTCTTACAAATTTGTTTCAATTTCAGCTCCTTGTTCTGAAATCTCTTCAAATTGCTGTTCACTATTAACGTTGGGTAAGACATTATCTGTTTGTGTTTGAACTTCTTGCACATTCTGACTCGCTTGTCTTGCTTTTTCCTGAGAGCTTAGCTCAGAGAATAGATAGTAAGCACCGATTGCAAGTACGATGATTACAATAATAATGCCTATGACAGGTCCGTTTCCTTTTTGAGCGGATGCGTCTGGTGTGTGTGTTTGTTGTTCCATATATGTTATTAAATGTGAATAAAATAAATCCCTTTACGTTATTGTACACCTCTGACAAATGCGTCAAGTGTCATTTTTGATGAGAGTGAATATCTGTCTGTTCTTTCTTGGGTAATAATTTGTGTGTAACAGAAGGTTTTTTGTCGGAATGGGTGTTTCACACAACATATGAAATTTTGATAAAGTTTTTGAGGGACTTTATCAAAATTTCATAAAAATTTCATTTTTTCTTTATCTCGCCAAAGTATCCTTATTTATTCCCCACTTTTGGGGGCATCATTTTCATTTTCTAGTGCATTTGTTTCATCTTCTTCATTTTCTGGCGTTTCAAGTGTTGTTGTTTCATCATCTAACTCAGCATTTTCTGTTGCTCTTGCTTCTTCTTCGGCGATATCATCTTCAATCTGTGCAAGTTGCTCGCGAGCAAATTCAGTAGATATGTGTGAAAGCGTTTCTTCTGGAGAGGAATCTTCAAGTGAAACTCCGCTTGCTGATTGTATGTCAATGCGCCATCCAGTTAGCTTGGCAGCAAGACGAACATTTTGCCCTCCACGACCGATTGCTAACGATTGCTGATCCTCTGTTACTCGAACTACTGCTACATGATTTTCTTCATCAACGATTTCTACAGATAAAACCTTAGCTGGGGAAAGTGCATCTTCAATAAAATGTTCTGAAATTTCTGACCACTCAATTACGTCAATTTTTTCTCCAGCAAGCTCACTCATAACTGTTGATACTCGCACACCTCGCTGACCGACAAGAGCGCCGACTGGATCAATGTGTTCGTCATTTGACCACACAGCAACTTTGGATCGTGATCCAGGTTCTCGCGCGATTGCTTTTATCTCAACAACTCCATTTGCAACTTCAGGACACTCATTTGCAAATAATTCTGCAAGAAACTGAGGATGTGAACGAGACATCCGTAGAAATACACCGCGAGGAGTTTCTTCAACTTTAAAAAGATATGCGCGAATACGTTCTCCAGGACGATATCGTTCGCTTGGAATTTGTTCGTCATACGGAAGTATTCCGACAGCTCGTCCGAGATCAACAAAAATATTTCCTCGCTCAACGCGCTGAACGGTTCCAGAAAGAATTTCGCCTTCGCGTTCGCCGTATTCTTGAGAAAGATGCTCTTTTTCTGCTTCACGAATTTTTTGAATGATGACTTGTCTTGCTGTTTGTGCAGCGATTCTTCCGAAATCATCACGAGGTTCAAGAGGGAACACTATTTCATCACCAACGGATGCGTCTTTTTTCATCTTCTGTGCATCTTCAAGCATCATATGTTTCTCAGGATTAAACAGCGGAAGTTTTTCTCCGCCGTCTTCTTCTGATGGGGCATCGGTTTGGACCACGGCACTTTCTTCTGCATTTTCTTCTATCTCACCCTCCTCTTCTCTCATCCGAACAGTTGTTTCATCAACTACGGTTTTTACTTGTTCAAACTCAGTTGTACCAGTATTTAGATCAAAGTTTGCACGAATAATCTGGTCGCGCTTCCCGTATTCCTTCTTGTATGCGGTAGCAAGTGCAACAGCAATTGCTTCAAGCATTTTTTCTTTTGTAATACCACGTTCTTCTTCAAATTCGCTAAGAACTGTAGATAATGTTTTGAGATCAAAAGTCATATTAGATATAAATTAATGAATAAAACGAAAAGTCGATAGAAACTCGGGTATGATATATACCTACTACTTACTATTTACCAGTCGCTTAGTTTCAATTCTGCACTGTCTTGAAACAAAAGAGCCGCGTCCGTAACAGGCGCAGCGTTCATACAAACTATATTAATGTCTCTCAGTATACTCCTTAAAATATCTGCGTCAAGTACGTTTTGTTATCAACATTTTTCCTTGTTTATACGCAAGACACGCCCTATCATTAAAGAATAAGCGTGTAATGCGCTTACAACTTGTATCTACTTTTATTTTTCTAATCACAATATTTATGGATATGCACGATGTTCGTTATACAGACACAAATTCTGAACCAGACATAAAGCCACAAACGGCAACTGGTCAACCAAAGAAAAACCGTCCTTGGTTTTTTATTGTGGCGCTAGTTGTGGTGATTGTAGCTTTAGCTTTCGTATTTTTGTTTGATCGCAAAGGAGCAATAGGTCCTGATTTGTATGACGATGCAGGTAATCCAGTGCACATTGCCAAGGAAGGAGAAATAATTGAAGGGTTTCCAACTGAATTACTTCTTGAACCAGATGCAGTAGTAGAAGGAAGCGCTCGTATTGACTATTTGGAACATGGGGTTTCCTTGCCGTCGGTTCAATATATATCAAAGTTACCGTACGCACATAATATTGATGAATATCGTAGACTTCTTCAGGATCAAGGTTGGATTATTCAAAAAGACGCTTTTTACGAAGAAATGCCAGTAACCAACTTTTATGCAGTACAATGTTAACGGTTTCTGTGTCCCCTCGTACTGCATAAAAGTTGGTTACT
>Ga0116176_10000027_pt1 | contig 111205 bp, 110 predicted proteins | sample AD_STIC08_MetaG_FD_89803 | JGI IMG/M metagenome (GOLD analysis project Ga0116176, IMG submission 89803) | Active sludge microbial communities of municipal wastewater-treating anaerobic digesters from USA - AD_STIC08_MetaG | ecosystem: Engineered > Bioreactor > Anaerobic > Digestate | place...
AGTTCGGCGATTTTCACCGGCTCACCCATATCCAGCACAAAAATCTCGCCGCCATTACCCATGAGCCCTGCCTGCATTACCAGCTGCGCAGCCTCCGGGATCGACATAAAGTAGCGGGTAATCTCCGGATGCGTCACCGTGACAGGGCCACCTTTGGCGATTTGCTCACGAAATTTCGGAATCACGCTGCCGCTGCTGCCAAGCACATTGCCGAAACGCACCATCACAAAATGTGTTTTTGACTTAGTGCCGCCTTCCAAGCTCTGGCACACCATTTCTGCCAGGCGTTTGCTTGCGCCCATCACATTGGTTGGATTGACGGCTTTATCTGTCGAAATCAGCACAAATTTTTCCACTTTTGCCTTCATGCAGGCATCGGCCATCACATAAGTGCCGATCACGTTATTAGATAGCGCCTCAGCTACGTTGTGCGTTTCCATCAATGGCACGTGTTTATAGGCCGCTGCATGAAACACCACTTTGGGCCGATATTCAGCCAATAGCTGTTTCACCCGCTGCTCATTTTTGACGTCACCTGTCACAAAAACAAGCTCAACAGAATTAAAATCGTGCTGTAATTCCTGCTCCAGCTGATAAAGCGCATATTCTGAAATATCAAAACAAATCAATTGATTAGGCTTATATTTGAGAATCTGTCTACACAGCTCAGAACCAATCGACCCCCCTGCCCCGCTTACCATGACCGTATGGCATTCAATTAATTGCTGCAAGCCTTGATTATCCAAGCTCACTGTTTCCCTGCCCAATAAGTCTTCAACTTCTACCTTACGAACTTGCGAAATACTCACCCTGCCGCTCATTAAATCATCCACCGCTGGCACCGTAAGGGCGGTTAGTTCGTTGGCATTAGCCAGCGCCACCGCTAAGCGGCACAACTGATGCGCCTCCGGCGGTAAGGCAATAATGATATGGCTCACATCATACTTGGTAGCAATCTCTGGCAATTGCTCCACTGCCCCTAGCACACGCACACCCAGAATCAACCTGCCACGCATAGCTTTGTCTTCATCCAACAGACCCACCACACGCCACTGCTCGCTTCTGCTCAAATCTTTTAGCAAAGCCACTGCTAAGTCACCTGCACCTATTAAAATGACGGGCTCACCGTGCGCATGTGAAGTGCCATAAAGCCGATGTTCTTTCCAGGCGCGATAGGCAAACCGGCTACCACCCATCAGCAGAACTAACAATATAGGATCCAGAATTAACACGGTTCTTGGAACCATAACTGCCGGACTGATCATCAGCAGCAAAGCTGCAACAGTAATTGCGGCAACCGCCACCGCTTTAATGATTCTTTTAAGATCCGGAATGCTGGCAAACCGCCATACGCCTTGATACAGGCCAAAAATAACAAAAATGACAGCTTGCACTGGAACTACCCAGAATGCCGTTTCAAATAAATGCAGATTAAAGTTTGCGGGAATTTCAAAGTTGAAGCGCAGTAAAAAACTTAAGCACCAGGCAACATATGCCACAACAACGTCGTGCATAAAGGCGCCGAATGAACGCAGATTGGTTAAAAATTGCCAGTGATTCTTCATTAGTTTTTGTATCTGGTTTTAGTTAAATCTAACAATTGAATTCAAACAACATTGTAGTTTTTAGTTGCTTGCTAATCAATTCAAATCATCATGCCATTTTGGAAAGTTCAATGCTGGATGCCATCCCTGCGCAACACTTTTACAAAGGTCAGGAAGAGAATTTTTATATCCAGGTAAAAAGATTGATTATTCATATAATCCACATCCAGCTTAACTTTTTCTGGGATTGGCAACTCATCTCTGCCGTTAATCTGCGCCCAACCCGTTAACCCTGGCACCAGCCTATCAACACCATATTGCGTGCGCAACGCAATAAGATCATGTTGGTTGAATAACGCAGGCCGCGGGCCAACAAAACTCATATCGCCTTTAATAATGCTCCAGAGCTGCGGCAATTCATCGAGGCTGGATTTACGCAAAAAAGAACCAACTGGCGTTAAAAATTGCTTAGGGTCTGGCAAAAGGTGGGTTGCCACAGCTGGGGTATCTACTCGCATCGTGCGAAATTTCGGCATTTTGAATATTTTGTTATGTTGGCCAACGCGATCAGACCAATACAAAATTGGTCCTGCCGAAGTCGCTCGCACCATTACTGCTACAAATATAAATGGCAGTATAAAAAATATCCCAATAACCAGCGCTAAAAATAGATCCCTTATACGCTTCATACTTTGTCAATTATTGCCTTGGCGGTTGCCTTCAAGCCTTCATCTAAGGTAAAAGGCGGTTGCCAACCCAACTCACGCCGTATTTTGCTGCTATCCACTTGTAGCGACCCCAGCAACCTGTCTACTTGATCTGACTTTCCAGTTAACTTCCCAACTAATTTCAACAAGGCCGGAGGACAAGAAAACAAACGCGCAGGCCGTCCCATCGCCTCGCCTAGCCTGCGCAACAAACTAGATGTGGAAACATCTTCACCATCGCTAACTAAATAGGTTTGCCCTGCCGCCTTAGGATGAATAGAACATAAAATCAAAGCGTCAACCAAATTCTCCACATATATCAAACTTCGAAGATTCCGCACTGCGGCTAGCGGCAATGGAATACGCTTGGCAAGCGCCTTAATCATTTGCGCAAAATTGCCCTTCACGCCAGCGCCATATACCAAAGGCGGGCGCACAATAACAACTTCCAGCCCTGTTCTTGCAGCAACTTGAAGCAATGCCTGTTCAGCCTCCCATTTGGAAACTCCGTAAGGGTCCTGTGGATTAGGTTTGTCTAACTCAGTATATGGCGATGCGGTTTGCTCTCCATTTACCTTAACTGAACTCACATAGACGAATCGCTTTACCCCTGCTCTAGCTACACACTCAGCCAAATGTCGCGTTCCTTCAACATTTACTTTGCGAAATTCAGCAAGTGGGTTTTCAGAACGTTCAGCCATCACATGCACACGGGCGGCGAGATGCACAACAACATCCATATTGCATAGCGCAGCTGACCAGTCAGTTTTGCTATCTATTGAGCCTACAACAATTTTTTCAAAATCTTCCACTCGCGGATTCTTGGAACGTACCGCCGCGAATACCGCATGGCCTGGACTTTGCAATTTGGCACAAAGCGATTTACCTACAAAACCACTTGCCCCTGTCACTAAAACAGATACTGATTTCAAACTGGTTTAGACCACACAGTGCGGTTTACATAATCTACATAACTCAGCACCACACGCAATATTTGTTTAGATACAGAACCAGCTTCATAATCCTGAACCGGCAACATCACACGTTTTGTTTTGTCATGTTGAGCTACTATGACACTTACAGCATCTAGTACTCTATCTTTCTTAAGCCCGCTCATAATAAGAGTACCAACATCCATACCCTCTGGACGCTCATGTGCATTGCGGATAGTAATTGCCGGCAAATTGAGTAGCGATGCTTCTTCTGTGACTGTACCACTGTCAGAAATAACGCACAGAGCCTCCATCTGCAATTTAATATAATCGCAAAAACCAAACGGCTTCAAAAATTGGATATTTGGGTTGAGCTTTCCTAGCTCCATAGCATCCAAACGCTTTCTGGTACGAGGATGCGTTGAAACGATGACCGGATAATTGTAAGCCTCTGCCAGGGCATTGAGCGTTTCCACCATATCCAGCAAGTTCTGTGGTGTATCGACGTTCTCCTCACGGTGTGCGCTTACGATGAAGAACTTACTTGTCACCAGACCCATACGTTGCAGCACATCTGATTTCTGAATCTTTGGCATGTAGTGATCAAACACCTCATGCATATGCGAGCCCGTCTTGATGATGGTCTCGGGGCGAATGCCCTCGGCTATCAGGTACCGGCGGGCATGTTCAGTCAGTACCAGATTGATGTCGCTCAGGTGATCCAGCACCTTGCGGTTCAACTCTTCCGGTACACGCTGATCGAAACAACGGTTGCCTGCCTCCATGTGGAACACCGGAATTTTGCGCCGCTTGGCCGCGATAACTGCCAAACAGGAGTTGGTATCACCATATAACATGACCGCATCCGGTTTTTCTTTCTCCAATACGGCATCAGACTTTTCAATCACTCGTGCAATGGTCTGCGCAGCATTCTCACCGACTGCCTCCAGAAAATGATCCGGCTTGCGGATACTTAAGTCGTCAAAGAACACCTGGTTCAACTCGTAATCATAGTTTTGTCCTGTATGTACTAGAACATGCTGCGTGTGTTGATCAAGCTCAGCTATGACACGACTCATTTTAATCAACTCTGGCCGCGTTCCAACAATGGTCATGACTTTAAGCATTCAATTCTTCCTTGATATAATCAAGTTTCAGCAGCAATGTTTTTATTTGCTCAACATTCAAACGCTCAGTATTGTGCGAAGTGTAATCATCCTGATGCGAGATTTTTTCCTCACCCTCACTAAAAAATTGGGCGTAATTTAAGTCGCGGTTATCTGCTGGGATCCGGTAATAGCCCCCCATATCTTGTGCCTTTGCCATTTCCTCACGCGAAATCAGTGACTCATACAGCTTTTCACCATGGCGTGTACCGATGACATGAACTGGATCGTCTTTATTGAACAACTCTTTAAGCGCTTGCGCCAAATCAGCAACTGTTGAGGCCGGTGCTTTTTGCACAAAGATATCGCCTTGCACACCATGCTCAAAAGCATACAAAACCAAATCCACGGAATCTTCAAGCGACATCAGAAAACGCGTCATATTAGGATCAGTCACCGTAAGTGGTTTCCCCTCTTTTAGTTGTGAAACAAATAGTGGAATAACCGATCCGCGTGACGCCATTACATTGCCATAGCGAGTTGCACAAAGCACCGTTTCACCTTGATTTTGCATGCGCGCTTTGGCAATCATGAATTTTTCCATCATGGCCTTGGATATTCCCATTGCATTAATTGGATACACTGCTTTATCTGTACTTAGCATGACAACTCGTGCAACACCGCGCGCAATCGCTGCATTCATGACGTTCTCTGATCCGATAACATTGGTTTGCACCGCCTCTAGCGGATAAAACTCACATGAAGGGACCTGCTTCAGTGCCGCCGCATGAAATACAAAATCCACACCTTTCATCGACTGATAAATACAATCGTAGTTACGCACATCCCCAATATAAAACTTGAGTTTTGGGTGATTGAGCGCAATGCGCATTTCTTCCTGTTTTTTCTCATCACGGCTAAAAATTCGTATCTCGCTTACGTCCGTTGATAAAAAACGTTTCAATACTGTGTTTCCGAAAGAACCCGTACCACCAGTGATCATTAATACTTTATTTTTAAACATATTTCTAAGCCCATCATTTATTCTTGATAAGAATGCATTAATTTAACTAGATCAGGCCAGCCTGGCGCCACATAGCCAGTTGCCTGCCTAAAACGATCAGCATTTAGCGAACGATCAATCACCAATTGATCATCAGGCACGATCTCGATTGACTTGCCATAGACATTAGCCACTAATTTCAACAAATCATATTTTGAAATAGGTTGCGAAGCAACGTGATAAACGCCGGACAAATCAGTACGTAGAATCACAACATCGCGAATAATTCGGGCCAAAGCAACTGTCGGCAACCCAGAAAATATTACTTTTCTATAACCTTTGCATTGTTGGTCTTGAGCTAAAAACCAACCTATTAAACCATGTGCACTCTGCAACTCATGTCCAATAATTGATGTGCGCAGCGTAACTGTATGGGAATATTCAACTTCGCCTAAGTACTTCGACTTTCCGTATAAATCTCTAGCATCAGAAACATCACTCTCTGTATAACCGCCTTTTTCACCTGAAAAAACACAATCTGTACTGATATGAATAAAACGTGCGCCAATAAGCGCAGACAGTCTCGCCAGTCTATGAGGCAGCAATGCATTAATCGGCAAAGCAATTAACGGGTCTTCAGCATCAACTGCCTGTTTAATTAGTCCAATGCAGTTAATAATAACATTTGGCCTTACGTCCCTAAACAGTTTTATCAGGCTATCTTGATCACCAATATCACAGCCTGTGATAATGTTACGTGCTATATCTTCTGAAAAAAACTTTTTAACACTTACAGATCGTGCGAAGCCAAACACTTCTATGCTTTTCTTCTCATGCATGACACGCATCATTGCATTACCAAGCATGCCGCTTGCACCCAGTATCAAAATTCTCAAGTTATATCCTTATCTCGAAGCCAACTTCTCAAAATGTTCTATCAATTTATTTGTTAACATTTCTTCGTCGAAATGCCGCTTAAAATAAGCACGGCCATTGTTACCCATAAGCTCACGCTCTGCATCTGTCATTTGATAAAGTTTTAACATCGCCTGCGACAAACCCTCAGCATCCTCAGCCTGAACAGCAATACCTGCCTGTGCTTCATTCACTAGCCTTGCCCCCTCACCGTTCAGACAGGCAATAATTGGCCTACCTACAGCTAAATAAGCCTGTATTTTACTCGGAATAGTTAATTCAAAAATAGGCTGATTCGTTAAAGTCACCAATAAGGCAGAAGCCTGCCGCATTAAAATTGGCATCGTCTCAACCGGGAAACGTCCTTCCAAATGTAAGTTTGTTAATTTTCTTTCGAAAATTTGCTGTGCTACCCAATCTATTTTGCTACCACGCCCTAATATCACGATTTTAATTTCAGGATATGACTGTAACTTTTCGGCTGCAGTAACAATCGTTTCCATGGCCTGCACGGCACCCACGTTGCCAGCAAATAGAACCGTGAATCCAGACTGAAGTGATTCAATATATGGAGTTGAAATAGCTTGTGGAGAATAAAACTCCTTTTCTACTGAATTAGGATAATATGCAATGGGTATATTAGGCGCCAGTTTTGCCACGGGCTCAATAAAAGCCTCTGATTGAACCAATAATAAATCTGTATGCGCATAAGAAAATCTTACAAGTTTTTCAAGTAAATTTAATAAAAAAGGCGATTTCACATAACCTGTAGCCGCTGCACTTTGTGGCCATAAATCTTGCACCCATAGCACCACAGGAACACCTTTTAACCAACCTAAAAAAGAAGCTGGAATCACCTGAAATATTGGTGACGGTGCATATACAAATATCACATTATATTTCTTTTTTCGTAGCAGCCAAGGCGCAAACAATAATCCAGAAAGCACAAATGAAAAATAATTTAAGGCAAGCTTAAAGCCACTTTTGACTCCTCTTGCAAATATGGGGACACGATAGATTGGAATGTCTCTCCAAGACTCTTTTTTAATATCCCAGGTGCCATAACCTGTAAAAAACTTTCCTTCTGGGTAATTGGGTTTACCCGTCATCACTTCAACTTCATGACCACGCGCTTTTAGTGCACAAGCAATATCATTAACACGAAAACTCTCAGGCCAAAAATATTGATTAAAAATTAGAATCCTCATATACGATTGTAAATTCTGATTATTTTCTCAGCGAAGTAAATAATAAATAAATTCAAAAATAACGTACCAAATAACAGATAACTCTGCGCTGGAACATACCCAAAACTGGCGAATCTGAATGCAACTACCTGAGCAAGTAGCGAGCACAATATAATGTTCATCCCACCCATTCTATAGGTTGCATATTCAATGATAAAAGCAAGCCCCCCAAGAAAAAACATACTAAAAAACAGGAAATAAAAAGAGCCTGGGTAAAAGAAAAAGGCGATTACCCCAGGCAGCGAAATAAAATGATGTTTACTCTTATCCGTGTTTACATATGCAGACTCTATGAAATTGTTGTCATAAAAACTAGTTTCATTTTCATTGTAGATTTCCTTCCAGGCAGATTTCCATAGACCCCATCCCAGCTTTGGATAGCTGGAAACCGCCATCACCCCCTCCATACCAACCCAGCGATCGATAAAAAGCGGCGTTGTCATTGCATGTGTCTCACTCAAATCTGCATCATTATCCAAATAGATTGATGATCGCAAATAATTCACAACAAATACGGAACTGATAAAAAGTGTACTAAAAAGTAGAAAAGCAATTATAAAGAACCTCAAATTTGTTTTTATTGAATACTTCCTCAAGCCAGCAATGACACCATATAGCAAGGCGCTGGAGTTCAAAATCATTCCTCTGCTTAACAAAGAAACATTGGAAACAAAACTCTCCAATAAGCTTAGCAATATGACAACAAATGAGGTTTTTTTATTGATTTCGAACTCAAATCTTAAGATCAATGCTGAAATTGAGGCCAATCCGAATAACAACAACCACTTGTAAACCCCATTTAACCCAAAAGGCAGCGTCGTGCGGGTAATGGAACCTCTTTGGTAGATACCCAGATATGCATTAGTGACTCCGATAAAAACAAATAGCACTAAAAACAGAACCCAAATCATCTTTCGATGGCGCTGATACAAACCAAACAATCCTTGCAGGTGCACCCCTTCTATCTTCCCGGAGTAATTGAAAAAAAACTTTTCACGAATAAAACTGATCAGGAGGAATCCCGATAAACCGCAGGATGTGACCAGCAAAGCCTTGTCAAAAGCCGCGCCCGAACCGTCAAAATAACCTACGGCCTGATTAAATAATCCGCCGGAAAAAGCAACCCTGATGGTCAGTTTGAGCCAGAACCCAAGCCAGAAAAAAATCCCGATAAAAGTGTCGAAGAAAATCGCTTTACTTCTAAAACCAAAATAAAGTAATAAATTAGAAGCAATAGTAAAGAGCAAATAAACATACCACTGCCCTACGTACTTACTGGATGCCATTATGAATAATGTAATTACTATGCTCCAAAATAGAAGCAATGCAGCTTTCGAGAACTTATTATTTGTTATTAATTCATGGTATGACTTCACTTAAACTCCCTTAGTGTTATTCAGGTCTAGCAGTCGATTCAACAATATGCCCCATAGGAAGAAGGTTAATATTCCTGGATAAGGCTGCCGAAGCCCGACATAAAATGAGTTTTCAACCAACAGAAGGAAAATTACAACGAGGCAAGGAAAAAACAAAGCGGGAGTCCTGTAAATCGCCTGATGATTCCTGTATATGACCTTAAAGGTATATCCCATTAGCGCGAACAAAGGCAATATCGCCAAAAAACCAAAATTGTAAATAAAATCCAGGTAATAATTATATGCACTCGGAAATTGGGCACGATTCAGCGGTATGGCATGCCCGATCAGAAAAGACCCAAAATCATCAAATATTGCTTTACTATAGTATGTCCAATGATTTACCCGCTCGCCAAGCGCTAAATAAGTCTTTTCAATCACTTCCAATCCTATCACATGATTAACTTCATTAGAATCCGAATATGTTCCCTGAAAAATATCATTCCCATATAGCAAATACAATGCATTGATCAAGCATGCGAGTAGGAAAAATCTTTTAAAGATTTTACCAGCGCTGGACTTTCCAAAATACAAACAATATGCAAACAAACCAGAGAGATATGCAATAGTGATAAAAATCGATGTGGTCATCGCCACATAAATCGCCATGATAGGGATCAGCATAATTAATGCTTTTCTATATGATGGAATATTCCACAAACGATGAAAAATCATTATAAAAACAGCCACAAATAGTATCGGTACATAATGCAACTGCTGGTAAATACTAAAAAAGTAGACCGAAGGTGAAAGAAATGAATGCCCCTGTATCCAGCTAGAAATAATATGAAACGGAACTATCAATATCAGCACATATAACAATGCCTTCTCTAGTCTGTATAACTTCGTGTGCTTTTGATTCTCAAAAAGCTGGCCTAAAACTAAGGCAAACATTGGCAGGATAAACTGAATTAACAATATCAACTTTGATTCCTGCTGTAATGTATTTGCTTCAGAACCTGTAATGGATGTTCCGACCATTAGGATGAAACTGAAAAAAACAAATGTCAGCGCAATGATCGCTTTTCTGTATGCGCCAAAAATCATCAATGCTGCATAACAAGCCAATGCAGAAAGCGGTATGGGAAGACGGAGCAACTCACCTTTTGAATCAAATAAAATTGCAGAGTCATGAAACAGACCTGAATTGGCTTGGAAGAATAACGGCAGAAACAGCATTACTGCAAGAAGAGTTGTCGTGACACTGAATGTATCCGTAAATACTTTCAACACGCTTTTCTCATGCACTTCATAGATTTTATAGAAAATGAGCGCCATGAGGGAACTCAACAGATATAGCGCACCCAGCGCTTGCAAACCTAGCAAGTAGTACCCAAGCGGTATCGCAGCAACTATCAATGCATTCATGATCACATCCGGACCAAAGAGATCCTGGTCATCATGGTGCTGTAATAGTCTGTGACGGATGATCTGTGCAAAAACCATGAGAACAGCACCTATCATAGACAAACCTATTGCTTGCCAGAATAGTGGCGTTTTGTTCAATAAGTGCAAGAATGATGATGAGAAGGTGATTAATATGCCACCTGCGGCAAACAAAAATAATACTACTTGCAATAAATAAGGTAACCTGCGCTTATTGTATCTTCCCTGGTAAAGCGCCAAACTAGGACCGAAAGCGTTTGCAAATACTGACCCTAAAACTCCGCCGATCGCAAAAGCCGCAAACAAATCCCCGGCGATAGCTTTGCCCGTAATATCCATAATTAACAGGCGAAACACAAAAACCGTAACGCCAATGATGGCGGTCGAACCAATATGGGGATACAATTTCTGAAGAACATCAGACGGGATTTTTATATTATTAGCCATTGAATGGCCGTAAAAGCTTGCTCCTACTAGCAAAGGCAGCAATGCCCATAAGAACAAACCCAGCAAGGGATATGGCATCTCGCCTAATATCCAGAACAAAGCCATCAGTAAAAGAAATACTTGAGCAACAAGATAAACCTTTACAGGCCTTTTTCTATCCAGACGCTCCATTTCGGACAGGAAAATTTCATCTACCCATTCAACACTCCGGCGCAGTATGAGTGCCAGTGTCAGCAATGGATCGACATCCGCCAAGCCAGCACCCAGCCAATATGCAATGCCAGCTAAAGGCAATAGTAGAATAATCCTGTATACAAATATGGGTTGCGCAGCGACAGGAGTCACCTGATTCAGGATGAGATTCCGTGCGTTTGCTGAAAAGGAATAAAACAAGGCGAGCGTTGCACCCTGCACTATCCCAACGTCGGAAGCCAGGACGGACTCTCCCGCCAGGCTCAAAAGTATCAACAATGCGGTCATAGCCAGTGTGTTGGCCATAAATGCTGCAGGGAAAAGATAATGACGAATCAACAGGAGACTTTCTTTTTATTCTAGATTGTAAGAATCGATCTGTTTCTATTAGGCACTTTCCAGCCTCCTTTGTACACCCCCCCAAAGGAGGGTCCAACTCGGTAGCGCTCACTATTACAAGTGCATTGTCAGATTAGATTAAGACTAGTTCAGTTTTATAAGTTTTTGATATACACCAAAAAGCTTCATTGCATTTATTTGAATATCAAAGTACCTATGTGCCCAGTTTTTAGCTTGGCTTCCAAGTTGATTTCTGTAATTAGAATCAAGAATAAGTTGTTCCAATGCATTTGCTAGAAGTAGTGCGTCGGGTCTTTCAATCGCGAGGCCAGTAATGCCATGTTGTATTGAGTCAGCAGATGCATTTTTCACTGCCACTACACTTGGAATACCATAAAATGCTGCTTCAAATACAGGCCGCCCCACAGCATTTAAATGAGATGGGAAACATAAAACATCTAGGTTAGGGTAAATATCTCTTACATCAGAGACAAAACCCTTTAAAAAAATATTATTTTCTAATTTATTTTTCTTTATAAACTCTTGAATACCAAGTTCAACATTTTCAGAGAATTTTAGTTTTTTATAAATCCATGTCTTAATGCCAGATACAGAGCGAGCATTTACACCATATAAATAAAAGCCAACATTCAGTTTACGATCCAGGCACAAAATTTTGGCTGCTTCTATAAACTCATAAACACCTTTCATTTTAAGCAAAACCCCAACCATCCCAACATTAATAATGCCAGATTGTTTTTCTGACCTTATGTACTCATTTTCACCGAGGCCTAACCCATTATGAATTACCGTATTTTTTATATTATACGGAATTGATTGCAAAACCGTTTCGTCAATACAAATAATTGCATCCGAATATTTATGCAACATATTAAAAACAAGCTTTGTTCTCAAATCACTACAATTGCCACGCTGAACAGATCTAACATGTACTATTAGAGGTATTCTAAATAGCCATTTCGCTATTATTCCAATTGGCAGCAAAGTAATATCGTTAATATGCAAAAAATCAAATCTAACATTTAGGGCTTTTGTTCTTATCAGTGACAATATTGATGCAGGCAATAGAAAAATTTCACGCAGTAGGATTAGCCATCTCAGTCCACGATAATATCCAAACTTTGTATTATCAAACTGACTCAAGCCATTTGTCTCTAAGGCGTACATCCCAGCATTTTTAAATGCTTTTGCCGAACTGCCTTTAGGCGTGATGACATAGCCTGTAACTTTATGCTGCTTCAACACAAGAAAAAGCTCAACTAAGCTTTTTGAAGCCCCTCCAAACGTTCCTGCTGGATGTATATATAAAATATTCATCAATATTTCTGTTAAATATTAGCCATTCAGTAGCTCGTTTTATTTTCCATAAGCACCTTCAACACCTATTCACCTTTAAATAACTTGATGGTTTTTTTATACAATCTGTTCAATTTTTGCGCAGTGCTGGATTCTGAAGGATATTGTTCATGAGGAATGGGCCTCCTCGCAAGATACAAATCTAAATCATTTTCTGACCAGTTCATTTTTTTTAGAAAATAATCTATGTCTGACTTTAAATCATCGACATCTGGATACGGCGACTCTTCCAGTAGTTTTTTCGCTTCTTCTCTCTTCATTTGCCCTGAACAAATCAAAGTTGAAAGATGCAAGCGCCTTTTATCTACGCCAAATTTTTTTGGCAATAAATAGCCTTGATAAAAACGGGTAAAAATTGATTCATAGTGCTTATATGGATATGGTCGATAGCCAATTTTCTCTTGGAGTTCTTGTAGACACTTGGGTTTGTAATAGTCGACATAATCCAAAAAATCTATCCACTGAATACGGCGCACAAATCTATACCACGCATATTCCAATACACTTAAGGTGGGCATACTTTTGATTTTAGCATTGCTTCTACGCGCTATAGCACGGATGTTTTTTTTATCAAATTTAAACCAGTTCCATTGTGTTGGCATTCTCATGCCTTCTGTGGTCGTATTTGTTCCAGCTAGAATGTAATGGATTCCATATTTTGTAGCTAGTTGATAATTCACAGCTAACATTGCATTATCATAAAGCAACTCAATATCAATGACATCCGCATCAAAAAAAGCCTGCTGCAATGCACGATATTCTTGCCAATTGATTACGTGCGTATATAAATCTACCCCCAGTTTCCTAACAAGGTTTTCGATATTGTTAACTGCAAGCTCAGAATTCCAGCCATTATCCATGTGCACTGCAAGTGGCCTTAGGCCGTGTTGCTTTGTAAGATAAAGTACATAAGCGCTATCTGCACCTCCACTCACACCTACGATACAGTCATAACGTTTACCTTTGCTTGATTTTTTCACTCGCGACAACAAGTTATCAAATTTAATTTTTAGAGCATCAGGATCTGATGGCTGAAAGTTTTTCAGTTTATTGATCATGTCAGTGCAATAGTTACATTGTCCTAATGCATCAAAGTGAATGTCGTTCGCACTTTCATTCATCACACAACGTGTACATTCACGTAATAAAGTCATGATTCAATTCTCGAAAATAATTTTTTAACTACTGAGTATTCTGGGTAGTTGATTAGCACAGCGCGATGCGGTCCGTAAAAGACGAATAGACTTCCTGCCGCCGCGGCAGAGGCTCCAACTGAAAACACCTCCTGCATATCATCAACACTACTTGCACCACCGCACGCAATCAATGGCACATTGATTTGATTGGAAATTCTAGAAATTAGCGCTATGTTATAGCCACTAAAAGCACCATCTCTATTAACATCGTTAATAAAAATCTCACCTACACCAGCATCTACTAAATTCTGCGCGTGAGTTAACGGGTTCAAACTAGTTAAGCGGCATTTACTTGAGTCGTAAACATACTCTTTGCCCAAAAAATTACGCTTGACATCTATAGCACCAACGACACTCTGCGAACCCAACTCACCAACTAATTGCTTAATCAACTCAAGATTATGTATTGCTGTACTGTTAATTGAAATTTTTTCAACCCCTAGCGCAATTAATTTTCGTGCTTGCTCAACAGTTTTGATGCCACCGCCATAGCACAATGGCATAAAACACTCACCTGCAATACGCGCCACTAAATCATAATCGGGCTCTTTGTTTAAACGAGAAGCATTGATATCAAGAAAAATTAATTCATCAACATACTTATCATTAAAAATACGAATAGCATTGATCGGGTCGCCCACATACTTAGGGTTTTTGAATTTTTCCGTTTTTACTAATCCGCCGTCTTGAAGTAGCAAACAAGGGATTACGCGATTAAATACACCTGTCATAATGCAACAAATCTCTGAAACAAGTTCATACCAAAAAGATGGCTTTTTTCGGGGTGAAACTGCACCCCCATAATATTGCCCACTTCAAATGAAGCTACAAAATCATGTCCATAATGGCAATATGCAGCAACGTCTTTTGGATTATCGGCACGAACATAATAACTATGAACAAAATAAAATCGTTCAGGCTCCTCTGGAGCAGATTCAAATAGTTTTGCACCAATCGAGGACTTAACCTGATTCCATCCCATATGAGGGATTTTTAGATTACTATCAAACGAAAATTTTATGGTATCGGCAGCTACCCAACCCAACCCTTGTTGAGTGCCTTCTTCACTGCCTCTTGTCATCATTTGCATCCCAAGACAAATGCCAAGAATAGGTTTTTTATTCACCAAAACCTGTTCAGAAAGCATTCTTGCAAGCCCTGATGAATTTAGACTATCCATCCCTCGGTCAAAATGTCCGACTCCTGGCAAAATGAGCTTATCTGATTTTGCAATTTCATTCATATCGCTACTTATCTGCACCTTGACTCGTAATTTACGTAACATATTAAAAACTGAGCCAACATTGCCCATGCCATAATCAACAATCGTAATCATTTAACAGATTCCAGATTAACTTTTTCAGTGTATTGTATTAGAAATTTTTTATAATTATCCTCCCAGCCTTCGGCCCACACGGAATGCGTACTTTGAATATCAAGCATGCCAGTCTTGCCGTCTTTTATTTTTTCTAACAAATCACTCGCATCAGCAAAAGAGGCGAAAGGATGGTTAGGATAATAAAATTTCGATTTTGGTGTATCCCAAATCAACACCCTATCAGCCAAACCTACAGCTTCGAAAAGACCTGTTGAAACTTCATTTACAACAACATGTGCATTACAAAAAGTACTATAAATATCTGAATTCACATCTATTACTACCTTACCTGTGTTTTTTCTGACAAGTAAATCCTGCAACTTTGTGCGCTCCAGAGGATGTGGTCTGAACACCACTCTCCAAGTGATCAGGTTTTGTGATAAGAAAATCGCGAGGTCCAGATACATCTCCGTTTCAATTCCATCCCCCAATACTAAGATGTCTGTCTTATCACTCTGTCTGGGTAGCCTAGATAATTGGACTGTTCGATGCGGGTTGCCAATAGCAATTTTATTGACCGGCAAGTCAAGATATTGATGCCACCATTTGCCATAACTTAAAAAATGTTGCGGCAAGGTGTCTTTATATTCGCTACTGGATAATAATATGGGCGCAATGTTATAAGCGTCGTGCCCAGCATTAATAGTGCCATGCTGATACTCTGCAATCACTATATCTAACTCCCGTGCTGTTCTATTAAAAATACTGGAGTGACCATAGCACCCTTCTTCTTTGATTACTATTTTGGTGCCTTTTTGCTTTAACAGCTTTTCATACATTCTTTTTCTGATTGGTAGTTCTGTAATTTTTCTTGCCATTCTATGTTCAAAATTAAGTGTAGCACTTGTATTCAGATCCCAATCCAGAATTTCTTTTGCCCTGTTTTTGAAATGAGAGACTATGTCCTTTCCTTGATGCACATGAGACTGTTTAGTCGAAAGCTTCCCCAACAATGCAAAATAAGTTTGCATTGGCGCATGATAAATAACTTTTTTATTCTCTCTTGGATACGGCCAATTCCAGTTAAAGAAATCTTCCAGCACTAAAGTTTCGTGTAAGTTAGTCAGTGCAAAATAATCACTTAATCGATTAAACCACTTGCCATCTCTTAGAAACAAACCAGCACCACTTGCCATCAATAACACATGCCCCTTTGCACTATTACCAACCTGGAAGTTGTGGCACTTTGCTTTGAAGATATTGGATAGGGCTTTAGAGTAATTGATATTTCGATTCAAAGAGATCAATGGAGCGTTCTTGTACACCAGATCAGAAATAATAGATTGAATAAACTCTTGCCTAATTAAAGGCCAAAGAAGATAACCGGTTTCTGGACACCTAAAATCAAGAAATGTCGAGTCATCCTCGACAGCTAAAATCTCTTTCAGATTCATCATGATATAAACTAAATAACATCCCAACTCAACGGGGTGCCTCGTTTACAATCTTGATTTAATTTCTTGCCTAAAAACTTATCCAGATATTTTGTTGGCAATCCTAAACCTGGACGAATCGCCTTCACATTCTCCTGTGTCAAAGTATCACCAGCTTTCATGTCTTTAACAATGTAAAGCGAACGACGAAACTGAATAGATTTCTTCTCAGCATCGGTAGCACCGTATCGCACACAGCCAAGCGCATGCCATGCACGCTCTGTTTCCAGAACCAACTGCGTCATTTCAGCTGGTTCCATCGAAAAAGTACTATCAACTCCGCCATCGGCACGACTAAGAGTGAAGTGCTTTTCAATAACAGTAGCCCCAAGAGCAACACTGGCTACAGACACACCGACTCCCATCGTATGATCGGACAAGCCCACTTCGCAACCAAAAAGATCTCGCATATGCGGAATAGTCAGGATGTTAGTGTTTTCAGCTGTAGCCGGATAAGTACTGGTACATTTTAGCAAGATCAAATCTTTACAGCCGGCCTCCCGCGCGACGCGTACAGTATCATCCAGTTCTGCGATAGATGCCATACCAGTTGAAATGATGAGTGGTTTACCAGTAGCCGCCACACGATGAATTAAGGGTAAGTCAGTATTTTCAAAAGATGCAATTTTGTAACAAGGCACTTCCAGACTTTCAAGAAAATCTACTGCTGTATCATCGAAGGGTGTACTAAATGCAACAATACCTAATTCTCGTGCCCGATCAAAAATAGGTTTATGCCATTCCCATGGCGTATATGCTTCACCATAAAGTTTGTATAAAGAGGTGCCTGACCATAAGCTTTTTGGGTCACTAATATGAAACTCGCGCTCATTAAGATCTAGCGTCATCGTATCTGGAGTGTAGGTCTGAATTTTAAGTGCATGGGCGCCCGATTTGGCCGCGGCTTCAACGATATCCAGCGCTCGTTCAAGTGACTGATTATGGTTGCCAGACATTTCAGCGATGATGAATGGGGGATGACCAGCACCCACCATGCGGTTTCCAATTTTAAAAGTTTTTTCCATTAACTAAAGCTCTTTACAATACAATCTGGTTTCTGGAGTATATCCAGCTTTAATAAAAAACTGCTGAGATAACTTATTGGTTTCCAATACATTTGCATTCAACTTTTTAACTCCACTTCGATGTTTACAAATCCATTTTTCAGCACTTCTAATCAAAGGTAGCCCTAACCCATTATTTTCATTTTCTTGCACAAGATAAATTGAAATTTCAGCATCATCGCTTTGCAGATCAAATCTAACTACGCCGACAAATTTATTGTTATATTCACCTATTAGTAACACTCTATTACTATTTGATAGCGAAGCACTAAACCAATTATGATGTTGATCCCATGTAATTTCATTTTTGTTAAATGAAACTGCTCTGATTTTCGGATGATTTCTCCATTCGAATAAGAGCTTTTCATCTAATTCATTAGCCTGTCGCAAGTTGATTTCTATCTCGGAGCGTAATGCCTGGGCAGCTCGATAAACACCATTACCGTCAACGATCTCAGAAGATCTTATCGATAATAAACTCCTGAGCGAGCTATTATCCATTAATAATTCAGCATGCGTTCTTATTTTTTCTGCAGTGTAGTCTTCCGCATCAAAGGTATAAGTAGCACCTGTTAATGCAACATCGACAAGTTGCTTAACTTGATGCTGGACGGTAGGAATTGACAGGGTTGGCAACATTAAACATGCCCGCTCCCATACCGCGCCACCCCCAGCCCCAATCGAGAAATCTGCATTAGCCATCAATTCTGCCATTCTATTTGTCTGCACATGGCAGAGATAACCTAAACGCTGGCATAAGGTCTCTATGCCTTCTTTCTTCGTGTGCTGATCACCAATCACGACATCAACCAAAAAATTATGCTCAGTTATTTGTGATAAGGCCAAAATTGTTTTGGTTGTGAAGTCATTGGCATCTACCCCTCCAAAAAATACCAGGATGCGTGCGGCCTTACCTTGTCTGGGTTTAACTTTTTTCCGGAACTCAGCAAACTCTTTTCTCAAAAGCGCATACCGTGGGCCAATTAGCGTCTTACATTGGCTAGATACCTTGTTTTTGTACCTGATTTCTTGATTGGCATATAGATTCTGATCAAGCAAAATGTCACAATCGTGCTCTCTATCAGCAAGGTCATCAATCACCATTATTTTCTTTACCGCCGGTCTTAATATTCTCTCCCAACTAATATCCAAGGCGTAATGATCTACAATTAACCAATCATATTCTTGATTCTGGACTAACTCTAACGTTGCTTTTGCATCAACTGCTTGAGCAACACCCAACCAATCAGAATGAGCGAGAGGAAATTCCTCATTAGATTTTTCACGTGCTGGCAGAATAGCAACATCAAAACCTTTGTCCCGTAACATTTCCTCTAAACTGCTGGGCAAATGCCTACATATAAAATGTATCGTTGTATCATCGCCTACCAGCGCATTGGCTAATGTTAAGCAGCGCATCACATGGCCGGTGCCAATCTGCATTGAAGCATCTACTCTAAAAGCTATTTTCATTTATTATTCAAGCTAAGAAAATTTTGCCTGATTGGAATACCAGCTGACTTCATCGCTTGCTTTGCGCCTGCAGGCGTTTGCTCGGTAAAGTGAAATATACTTGCTGCTGCAACCGCAGAGGCGCCTGCTTGTAACACAACATCAATCATATGCTGGTAATTGCCAGCCCCGCCAGAAGCGATTACTGGCACATTTACTGACTTGGCAACACATTCAGTTAGTTCCAAATCGTAACCCTGCATAGTGCCGTCCCGGTTAATTGATGTGAGTAAGATCTCTCCTGCTCCCCGGCTTACAAGCTCTTTTGCCCATTCAACAGGGTCTTTCCCAGTATCTTGCGTACCTGAATGGCTAAAACAATGGTAACTACCATCATCAAAGCGCCTAACATCAATACTGGCAACAACACACTGCACGCCAAACCGGCCAGCAGTAGCATCAATAATCTGCGGATCAGAAAAAGCTGCTGAATTAATTGAAATCTTATCTGCGCCAGAATGCAGTAAATGCAAAACATCTTCGAGGCTAGTTATTCCACCACCAACTGTTAGCGGAACAAAACATTCTTCCGAAAAGTCTGCCACAGACTCATGATCTGGATGGTTTTTTTCGTTAGAAGCAGTAATATCGACCACTATTAACTCATCTACATCTCTGGAGTTATAAACTTTGACCGCAGGTAAAACTGAGCCTACACGGCGCCAGCTATCAAAAGCAACACCCTTAACTAGGCCAAAATCTTTCCACAAAAGTGTTGGTATTACTCTTACCTTTAACATGCAGAATAGCTCATAAAGTTTTTCAACAACTGACGCCCTGCTTTAGAGCTTTTTTCTGGGTGGAATTGACATCCAAACACATGATGACTATTGATAGCTGCAGTTAACTCACATCCATAATTCACTGTTGCAATTAAATTATCTGAGTTAGTGGGTACAAAGGCATAGCTATGAACGAAATAGAAATCCGAAGCTTCAGGGATGTTATCAAACATCACACTTTTTGATTTGTAACATACCTCGTTCCACCCCATGTGTGGAATACGCTCATTACATCCTAACAAATCGATTCTCTTAACTTCTCCTGGGATAAACCCCAAACCTTCGGTCTCAGTACCTTCATACCCTTTGCTGGCAAGCATTTGCATTCCCAAACAAATACCAAGTAGCGGTTTGTTTTGAAGGTTCACCACATCATGCAGAGCGGTTACCCATCCACCTTGATTCAAATGCGCCATACCTTCAGCAAATGCGCCAACGCCTGGCAAGACTATTCTATCAACCTCATACAAAGCAGATGGGTGATTAGCAATAACAGCATCTGCACCGATCTCTTCAAAAGATCTACGCACTGAGCTTAAATTACCCATGCTGTAATTGATAATTGCTACTTTCATGAATTATCGTAGTTTAGTTTTTCCAAGTTACCATGCTTATCTTTCAGCAAAGCGCCAGATGCATCTTTCTTAAAAATTTTCTTATTAGTGAATTTGTCACAAATCTTAATAAACTCATCTACTGTCATATCCAATGGATCAAGAATATCCTTTAGCGGTTTACCTAGATATGTCCATGGAAACTTACCATCACGTGCTTTAACAATTTCCAATGCATCCTGACGGGTAATACGATCGCGGCGGACATGTAAACAAGCAATATCTGTTGCTCGAGAAAATCCAAATTTTAGAAACTTGAAATAATCATGAATACCAGTTTGATGGTTATCAAGATTTTCGTAATTCACCATGCTACCTTCTACGGGCTGGTCGAAAGTAAAGAAGCCATTTGCTTGCGCAATTAAGGCATTAGATAAACCGTCCCAAGGTAAATAATGGCCAAGGAAAAGACCAGTAACACCTACCCTCTGAAGCTCTTCATCACTTGGGTATTGGTATGGCAATAAGTGTCTTGGCTCTATACCATAAGTTTCAGATAAATCTGAGACGCGCATTCCGAGCAACCCGCCAAACTCTTCAAGCCAGCGTCTATTTAAAATATTGTTATCTGCCGCAGCTGCTGGGCCGCCATACTCATTCTGAGAATTTTCTCCCCAAACAATGAGCGGAACGTTAAATTGAACTGCGGCTCTTACGGGGATAGTAAAAATCCCCACATGCTCTGGCCAGGAAATATCTCCAACTTCAACCAAACCAATCTTATTGAGCTTTGCCCTAACCACAGGGTTAGGTGAAAACTCCATGTAATCAACACCCAACTTTTTGATGTTTTCAATATTTTTGCGGCCTATTTCTGAAAGGTCACATGTCGTTGACGTTACACACAAGGGGTTAAGCCCTAATTGCAACATGCGAATAACCTGGTATGTACTATCTTTTCCGCCACTCACAGGCACGATACAGTCCCAATTACTCCCATCCTTACGGTGTCTTGCCAGAATATCAATCAATTCTTTTTTTCGTTGATCCCAGTCAACCTCCTTTCTTTTTTCCATTGAGCGGCAAGCATTACATACGCCAGCCTCATCAATATGAAGGTCTGGCTTGGTATGCGGCATTACACAGCGAACACAGTATTTCAGCATATCAACCCCTCTTTTCCATTAAAAACCATGTAATGTCATCCTGAGGGAATGCTGGGTCGCGTCTATAAGCGAAGCCATAATCTATTAATACCAAATCAGTATATTTATCCATCAACTCACCAGCAAAATCTCTTTTGAACAATCGGTCAGAATGACCTCTGTAGTTAATTGCCACCGGGGACGGATTGTAATACTCGCAAACCAAAATATACCTCTTTGATGCCTCATATAATTTTTGATAAACCTTATCCAACATATCAGGATTTATATGTATCAATACACCCTTGATCAAAGCCAAATCAACCTGCTTGGTTATTGGATAATCAAAAATAGAACCTTCGTAAACATTCTTATCACCTATAAACTCAGCCAATATCTTTGATGCCTCTGGATTAATTTCCACAGCACTCAAATTGGCATCAGGATATAACAGTTTTAATGCCCTCAAGTTCATGCCAATATTTGCGCCGAATTCATGGCAGGATTGAACTTTACCTGCATGCTTCAGCGCTTTTACAAAGAAGTTTAGGTTAGCAGCTAATAATTGATTACCTTGATTGCGAGTTATATACTCAGAACCGAATTCACCAGCCCAGAATTTTTCTTGATCTGTAGAAAAGTTTTTTATATCTTTATTCATAATTGTTTACTCAAATTTAAATTTATTGCCCAAAAGACAGCTAATAGCTTCGCATTTAATGGATATCAATTTTAGTTACTTTATTTAGATGTTCGATAAGATTTTTATCAGTTTTATATTTCAAACTTAAATGTGAATTGAGGTTTGCAATGCTTGCATCTTCATCTAGTACTTTAAAGACATTTGCTAATGTAGGTTCCAAACTTAAACTAGATAGTTTTGCATAGACCAGACAAAACAGCTCCAAATCTTCTGGATGATCTAAAGTTAACCTGTAATCTCGAACCATATCCTCTGGTAAATCAACCAACTCCACCTTGAAGATATGCTTATTATTTTGCAGATACCAAGTCATATACTCCGAATGATCTGCATGGCCTAAGTAATTTATCACCCTTCGCAACGCCTCTGCATTATAAATTTCACATGCAGTTCCGACAGCGCAGTTTCTTGCAGCAGTATAATCAGCACCAGTTTTAAAATGATGATCTAAAAGAACTTTTGCAATTTCTGAGGAGACTAATGGGCAATCTGCTGTTATTCTTACAATAACATCGATGTCATAAGTGTCACATGCCCCCAAGTAACGACTAATAACATCGTCAGGGTCACCTTGCCAAAACTTAACCTTTCCGTTTAAATCGTATTGCTTAAGAACACGGTCTTCATCCAAGGTCGAAGTTGCCAGAACCACAACATCCATGCCTTCTATTTTCAAAGTATTTTCCAGACATCTCTCAACAGAAGCTTTGCCTAGTATTGGCAAAGTAGCCTTGCTCTTTAAACGCGAAGACTTCATTCTACAAGCGACGATAGCTCCTACTTTTGCACTTCTATAGTCGCTTGATTGGATAGTATCTCCTACACCGATATCTCTAGCGACTACAGATTTTCTTTGTTGGATATCCAATATCTGGTTATAACTGATTCCTTTTTTACTTGTTCTCCGGAATATAAAATCAGAAACTGACAAAAGTGAACCCGAATTAATAGCTTTATTTAAAACTGGAATTTGTACGGTTTTAGCCAAATATTGACTTTCAGACGATGAAATAAAAGGTCCATTTAAAACATTCGGGCAATTAGTCAGTCTGTTGGCTAACAATTGCATTTCAGATAAATGTAAGGCTGAAAACTTATCATATTTTGCAGCAGACCTGTCGTAAGCTATATGCTTTTCTACAAATCCACAGCCTTGAGCCACGGCTAAAAGTGGCAATACAGTTGCCATATCATCCTCGGCTCCAACATGGTCTGCTATGCATATTCTGTATTGCGGAAAAGCCGAGTGAATAATATTTATTTTTTGCAAACCTGTATCTTCGAGCTTCGTAGGATAACCTTGGAAACCAATTTGCAAAATAATTTCTGCATTAGGGGCAATGCTCTGAAAATTTTCAACAAAAAACTCAATCTCAGATAATCCATATCCAGAAATATTTAGCATTATTGACTTGTTTGTATAGTCCAAAGCCTTTAGAGCGTCTAAAACTTCTTGGTTATCCAAGACAGAAGCCTGTAATTTAAGTCCTAGAATAGAATTTAGATTGCTTTTTAATATATCGACACTGTAAACATCAAATATGTCTATCCATACACCGCTGAACGATGATGCCGCCATGTCGATAATCCTGGACCATTGGTCAGAGGAAAAAAACAATTCTTTATAAACTCCATACCATTCATAATCAGACATTGCAATTTTATCAGGGTGAAATGGCTGGAATTTAATATGCTTATGTTCGTATTCAACTTCACCATAGTCTTTAACTATCTTCTCTAATAAAGTATAGTCACCCCCATGCGAGTTCGCACATTCAAAAATTAAAACAGGAGCAGCAGGTTTTCTCATAACACTTCTCTTGTGTGTACTTTCAATATGTATTGTATTTAAATAATTAGCTTAAAAAATTCCTGATAAAATCAATAATATAGTCTTGTTCTTCAATAGTTAAATCAAAAAACAACGGCAAGCTAATTGCTTCATTGTAATATCTTTCTGCTTCAGGAAAATCTCCCCACGTAAATCCAAAACTTGCATAATAAGGCTGCGTATGTACTGGAATATAGTGTACTTGTACCCAAATATCCGCTTTTCTAAAAGCATCAAAAATAGCTTTGCGCTTTTCTGCTGGAAACCTGACAGCATATAAATGCCATGAAGACTCATTAGAGGTAACAGGCCTTACAACGGGTAGCTCAGCGAGTAAATCATGGTAGCGTTTTGCTATTGCTCTTCTCTTAGCAATAAATTCAGGTAATTTTTTAAGCTGGCTCACCCCCAAAGCTGCTTGCAAGTTAGTCATACGGTAATTATGACCAAGCTCAATTTGCTGGTACTCCCATGCCCCCTGTGGTGCGCTTACCATATGTTCCGGCTTTTGCGCGATACCATGGCTGCGTAGCCTAACCATTTGATCAGCAAGATGTGCTTGGTTTGTAAGTGCCATCCCGCCCTCACCTGTGGTAATAATTTTTACGGGATGAAAACTAAACACCGTAATATCGCTGTATTTGCAGGAGCCAACGGGATAGCCATTGTATTCCGCTCCCACAGCGTGGGATGCATCCTCAATGATTCTAAAACCATACTGTTTGGAAAGTGCGAAAATTGCTTCCATTTCACACGAAAGTCCTGAAAAATGCACAGGAATCACAACCTTAGGTAATCTGCCTTGCTGTTTAGCTTTTTCCAACTTAATGGTAAGCGCCTTAACGCTCATATTTAAGGTTTTAGAGTCTATATCAACAAAATCAACATCTGCATCACAATATCTAACACAATTTGCGCTTGCAACAAAAGTATTGGGGCTTGTCCAAACCAAGTCACCTTTACCTACGCCCAAAGCAAGGCAGGCAATATGCAGGGCTGCCGTTGCATTACATACAGCCACTGCATGTTTAGCATGGCAATAGGAGGCCATAGCCTCCTCAAAAGAAGCAATACCAGGACCTTGTGTTAGCCATTCAGAATGTAGCACTTCTATTACAGAAGCAATATCTGCTTCATCTATACTTTGTCGTCCGTAAGGAATCATAAATTTACTCTTAAGTTGAAGATATACATCTTTAAAGATAAAACTAATTGGTTTTCATGTACTTGGTTATTGATTCAAGTAATATTTTGGTTAGTATTTTGTGAGCTTCAACCGTTATATGGTAGCCATCCTCAAGCAACAAATGAGGCGACTCTCTTGTAATACCATAAAAGTCGACCAACATTGCACCATGTTTTTTTGCTTGCTCTGATAAACAAGAGTTGTAATTATTCACAATCTCATCTATTTGATAATTCCTTGATAGTAATCTCTGTCCAGGAAACGGAATATTTACAAAAATTACCTTGCTTCCTGCTTTTATTAAAAATTTTTCTAAATTCTCATTCCAATTTTTTATAGGTACATACTGGATAAGCTTTTTTTTCGTAAACTCATATCTTCTTTTTGACTTATAAGCAATTATTAGCTTGCCTAGACCTTTTAAAAACTTAGTCGCCATTAATAACCTCAGCAATAAACGCTGTCTGCGTGAGAAAAGCCGTGGCATACAATCTACTACACCTAAAAAATAAATTACCAAATCAGGTTTCACTGCGTCGAGAGTCTCATAACAATAATTATCTGTTAATGCATTTTGAGAACTATTCGCCCTGATAGAAGCGTTAATTAAAATAGAGTCTTCAAGTTCTGCCTGCAACTTATAAGCAAAGGTATCCTGATAAGCAACCCCAAAATCAGGTCTTACCATTGAAAGAGAATCCCCAACCAACAGTATATTATGCATATGTACTTCTTTTAAAAACACGCATCCAATTCATCGGATAAACTCGGGCTGAAAATATCCAAGTTAATATAAACATTAGCGCTGAAGATGCCACCGTCGCCTTGGCAGCACCAAGCAAACCCTCAATACTAACCATGTAATAAAGTAACAAGCAATGAAAAATACCAACACATACTGTGACAATCGACAATACATGGGTCTTTACTGCATACACTATATAAAGTCCTACCAAATAATACATACCAGAAAACATAGCCGAATACACAAGCCATGGGATGTAGGTAGCAGAAGCATTAAACCGCGCCCCAACTAAAAGGGGTAACAATATATCAACAACGTAAATATAAAATGTGCTGAATATGAAGAAAATCATATAAATGATATAGGTTGTTTTAACTAAATATTCTTTATCTTTTTCTGTAACTAAAGATAATTTCCTGAACAAGTAAGGGGAATATGATTTCAACATTGCGTCAACTAAAAAATTCATTACCATCGATATTTGAACAGCTACTGCAAATATACCGACTGAATCAGTCCCCAAGATTTTCGCGATTATGAATCTATCTGACGTGGCAATTACTAATCCACCAATAACATGAGGTATGAGTGGCACACCAAAACGCATAGCAGCTTTAGCATATTGTTTACTACCTCGCCAATAAACAAGTCTCTCTTTATGTAGCGTGATGATAGCAAAGCATGCAAAAACAAGGGTTGCCATTACAATTCCCCAGGCTCTGCCTTCCCAACCCATTACCAACCAAAACACCAACGCCAGAGATAATGTGAGATTAAAAAATGTTTGTGTTACCTGAAAAAATCCATAGCGAATCGCTTGCTCTTTCACTTGCCACATTGTTAGCCTGATGTTAATTACAAATTGGGCTGCGGATGCTATTGCAGCGATAATTAACCATTGCTTTGGCAGGTGTATCCATTCGGAGAGTTTATCTCCCACAAACAGAAGAAATACTAAAACAGCGCAAGTGCTTCCCGCTAAAACTAATAAGCTTGCGCCCACAAATTTTGGGTGATCAATCTCTTTATCAAAATACTTAACGCTCACCGCACCGTGAACGCTTAAACCAGTAAACGCTCCCATAATTGCAATCACAGCGCTTATTAAAGTCACTAGCCCATATTCTTCAGGTGTAAAAACTCTAGTTAAAATAGGCAAAAGCAAGAAAGGTATAATACCGTTTAATACATTGGCTAATGCATATATAGCTGTGTTACCTACCAGCTTGGTTTTAAATAGTTTTTTCAAAATTAAACGCTAGTCACTGCCTGAAATAAACAACCCACAATTTTATTTTGGGTATCGATATCCAAATCTGGTCCCATCGGCAAACTCATCACTTCTTTTGCGATGTTTTCTGAAATAGGGTAGCTATCTTCACCCTGCCCTAAATATGCGAATGCCGGTTGTAAATGCAATGGCACTGGATAATGTACAGCGGTGGGAATTCCAGCTTCTTTAAGCTTTTGTTGTACTTGCTCGCGATTTTTCACACGTACAGTATATTGGGCATAAACACTGGTATTGTATGTTTCAATATATGGCGTGATTATTGTTTCTTGCGGGTGCTTGTCATTGTGTTCCTGTATTAACTCTGTGTAACGAGTTCCTAATTTGCTACGTTGTTCAACCTCCCAGTCAAACCGCTCAAGTTTTGCCAGTAAAACAGCGGCTTGGATGGTGTCTAAACGCCCATTCATACCAATTCTTGAGTGGTAGTAGCGTTTCTCTTGCCCGTGCGCTCTAATCTCACGCATAACTTTTGCTAAAGCATCATCATTGGTAAATAAGGCACCCCCATCACCATACGCGCCTAGTGGTTTGCTAGGGAAAAAGCTGGTTGAGCCTATGGTAGAAAGATTGCAGCTTTTTTTGCCTTTGTAGGTTGCGCCGAATGATTGGGCAGCATCTTCAATCACTGGCAAACTGTGTTTATCAGCAATTGCGTTAATCACATCAAAATCTGCACATTGCCCATATAAACTGACGGGCATAATGGCTTTGGTTTTTGGTGTAATTGCAGCTTCAATTTTTGCAGGGTCTATGTTGTAAGTTTGCGAATCAATATCCACAAACACTGGCTTTGCGCCCAGCAGGGCAATCATTTCACCTGTTGCAATAAAGGTGAATGGGGTTGTGATCACTTCATCCCCAGCACCTATACCTAATGCCATCATGGCAATCATGAGGGTATCGGTTCCGCTGCTAGCACCGATACAGTGCTTTACACCTACATAATCAGCAAGCTTACTTTCAAGCTCCACTACTTCGGGACCCATGATGTATTGGCCATGTTCTAATACTTTATTAATACGAGACCTGATATTATCCTCAAGCACTTTGTACTGAATTTTCAAATCAATAAATGGAATTGTTTCGCTCATTGCTTATCCAATAAAAGTGCAGTTGCCCGCCGTTAACTTATATCGCTCGCCAGTCTCAGGGCAGTTGGCTTCGGCATCTCCTTTAAGTGGCAAATCAAGTTTTGCACCATGCCGACTCATCCAGCCGATCTGTTTTGCCGGCACACCCACCATCAGGGCGTAAGCTGGTATATCCCGATTAATCAGGGCTCCTGCTCCCACAAAAGCGTATTCACCAATAGTAATACCACACACTATGGTGCAATTAGCCCCTAGTGTGGCACCACGCTTGACATGGGTATTGCGGTATTCATCTTTGCGCGACACTGCAGAACGAGGATTGTAAACATTGGTAAACACCATACTCGGACCACAAAATACATCATCTTCTAAAGTGACGTTATCATAGACTGAAACGTTGTTTTGTATCTTTACGTTGTTGCCAATGGTTACCTTGTTACCAACAAAAACGTTTTGCCCCAAAGAGCAATCATTGCCGATTTGTGCCCCGGAACACACATGTGCCCAGTGCCAAATACGTGAGCCTTCACCGATTTGCGCACCATCATCCACAATGGCTGTTGGGTGTACTGTGACCGTCATACTTAATAATCTAAAGGTAAAGCAACACGCTTGCCGTCACGTGCAGATAAATAAGTTGCAATTAACACTTCGAGAGATTTCAAGCCTTCTCTGCCATCGGTTTCAGGAATTGCTGTACCACGCATGACGTTAATCACATTTTCATAGTAAAGCGGGTGACCAAAACCATAAACCGAGGTGGTTTGGTAGTTGCTGGCCTTTACTTTTTCATCATCTGGGTCCTTATCGGCAAAACCCCAGTGCTGAATTTCATTTACGGCCACGCCTCCGACGCGAACTGTGCCTTTTTCACCAATAATGGTAATGCTGCCTTCCAGGTTTTGCGGGTAAGTGAGCATGGTTACATTCATGGAGCCTAGTGCGCCAGAACGCCAGCGCACATTAAGTACACCTGTATCCTCCACCTCGATATCACGTTCAAGCGTTGCCGTATATGCGTGGAGGCTTTCAATAGGACCAATTAACCAATCAAGCAAGTCAACATAGTGACTGGCCTGATTCATGAATGCACCGCCGTCAAATTCCCATTTCCCACGCCATGCAGCACTATCATAATATGCTTGTGGGCGCGTCCAAAACACGTTGATATTGACCATATAAATACGACCAAAACGCTTTTTCTCAACAGCTCGTTTTAAGAGTTGCAATGTGGCATTACGACGATTCTGTTTGACTACAAATAAACGCACCCCTGCATCATCACATGCTTTTACCATACGTAAACCATCGTGCCAGCGTGTCGCCATGGGTTTTTCCGTCATGACATGGCGACCTGTTGCGGCAATTTGCACTGTTTGATCTGCATGCAACCCACTTGGCGTTGTTAGAATCACCACATCAGCATTGGTGTCTGCCAGCAATGCATCTAAATAGGCATAGGGTTTCGCGCCTGTGTAAGCTACAGCAGCTTCCAACGCATTTTGGTCTATATCACATACGCCAACCAGTTCTGCTTGGTTGTCATGTTGCTTAATAGAGTCAAAATGGTTTTTTGCAATACGACCACAACCCACCAGGGCAAAGCGAATTTTTCTATCTAAAATAGGTTCGGGATAAGTATGCATACTAAGCCTTCACAATATGGTCTGCTGGTTCTAGAAATTTACCGCGCGAATCAACAATGAGCTTGGAATTGTTTTTGATTAAGTTGTAATCAAATTTGTCATGGTCAGTTGCTAGCAATACGCAATCATATTGCGACAAACTGTCTTTGCTAATGTTTACGCTAGATAAATCAAAATGATGCTCGCGCATCTTTGGAAATTTGGCAATGTGAGGATCGCTATATTCAACAATTGCACCTAAATCACGTAACTTTTCCATCAAAAATACTGAAGGCGACTCACGCATGTCATCTACATTTTTCTTGTACGCAATGCCTAGCACCAGCACTTTGCTGCCATTGATAGATTTTTTCTGTTTATTTAAACCTGCTGCCACTTTGGAGATTACATAGTCAGGCATGGATGAATTCACCTCACCCGCCAACTCAATAAAGCGGGTATGCACCCCGTATTCACGCGCTTTCCATGTTAAATAAAAGGGGTCAATGGGAATGCAGTGCCCACCCAAACCAGGGCCTGGATAATAAGGCACAAAACCAAATGGTTTGGTTGAAGCCGCTCGCACCACTTCATGAATATCTATATCCATTTTATCTGCAACAATTTTCATTTCATTCACCAAGCCAATGTTGACTGCGCGGTGAATATTCTCAAGCAACTTGGTGAGTTCTGCAGCACGTGTTGAACTTACGGGCACGACCTGATCAATTACCTGTTCATAAAGAGCAACGCCCACATCCAAACAGTTTGGGCTGTAACCTCCGCAAACCTTGGGGATAGTACGCGTAGTAAAATTTGGATTGCCTGGATCTTCGCGCTCTGGTGAAAATACCAAAAAGATATCTTGCCCAACTTTAAGCCCTGTTGACTCAACCCTAGGTTTAAGTTCCTCATCGGTTGTGCCAGGGTAAGTAGTGCTCTCTAAAGAAAACACTTGACCAGCCCGTAAATATGGCACGAGAGAGTCTGTCGTATCCGTCACAAAGCTTAGGTCTGGTTCACGATATTTATTGAGTGGGGTTGGCACACAAATAATCAGCGCATCTGCTTCAGATGCCCTGCTAAAATTGGTAGTAGCTTCAAAACCCAATTTGAGTGAACTGGCAATTGATTCAGAAGAAATGTGTTCGATATAAGATAACCCTTGATTCAAACTACTAACTTTTACCTTATCAATATCAAAACCAAGTACTTTGTAACCCACCTCTGTATACCGCAATACAAGCGGCAAGCCAACATAGCCCAATCCTACAATGCCAATAATCGCTGACTTGTTATTTAGCTTTTCAATTAAAGTTTGTTTCATCATGATTTATAATTATTCATCAATTTTAAAGTTGTATTCCCGTTTTTTGTCACTTTGTCGTTAACCTTCCATAAGTATCATCAAACCGGATAATATCGTCTTCACCCACATAGTCACCGCACTGCACTTCGATAATGGCAAGCGGTGCATCACTTTGATTGGCTAGGCGATGGCGATGTGTTTTAGGAATGTAGGCCGATTGATTTTCTTGTAGTTTGTATTCAATTTCATTATTGGTAATAGTGGCTTCACCAGAAACCACCACCCAATGCTCAGAGCGGTGTTTGTGCATTTGCAGGGAGAGTTTTGCGCCCGGGTTCACAACAATGCGCTTAATTTTGAAATTGGCGCTTTCTTCGAGCACGGTGTAACTGCCCCATGGGCGGTATACGGTTTGGTGGATTTCAGTGAGTTCCGGCTTGTAGGCTTTTACACGTGCCACCAGCGTTTTAATTTCTTCGGTGCGGCTTCTATCGCAAATCAAAGTCGCATCAGCGGTTTGAATCACCACCACATTATCCAGGCCAGCAGTAGCTAGCAGGCTTGACTGACTCCACAGCAGGCTATTGGTAGTGTCTTGCGTAAACACATCGCCTTTTGTCACATTATTGTCAGTATCTTTTTCGTGTCGCTGATAAATCGAATCCCAGCTCCCCAAATCGCTCCAAGCCATATCTACTGGCACTACAGCCACTTTATCCGCTTTTTCGGCCAGGCCATAATCCATTGATAAATTAGGGAAGCTGGCATAAGTTTCGGCAAAATTATCTGCCGTCATGCTGGCTATCTGCTGCGCCATTTCAGGTTGATATTGGCCCAGCATGCTCATAAAAGCACTGGCTTTGAATACAAACATGCCGCTGTTCCACAAGTAGCCATCGTGCACAAACTGCGCCGCCTTTTCGGCATTAGGCTTTTCTACAAACTGAGCGACTTGGTGCACAGGCAATACACCGCTGTAAGATAATTGTCGACTAGGTTTGATGTATCCATAACCGATCGCAGGCTCGTGCGGCTTGATGCCTAATAGCACTAAATAATCATCTTGCGCTGCTATTTCTGCGGTCTGCCATGCGTCCAGAAATGCTTGCTGATTATCAATCGCGTGATCTGAAGCAAACACGCCAATAATGGCGTCAGCATCATGCTGGTGTATTTGATTGACTGCCCATGCAATCGCGGGCAAGGTATTTCGAGCACAAGGCTCTGCTAATACGTTGGTAATGGCATCGGGCGCAATTTCTGCTAATTGGCCTTTGACTTCAAACTTGTGGTCTTCATGCGTAACGGTAAATAGATTGGCTGCGTCAACGTGTTTCAATAAACGAGCCGTTGTTTGCTGCAGCAAGGTTTGTTCGCCGTTGAGTGCAAGCAGCTGCTTGGGCCTGAGTGTGCGTGAAAGTGGCCACAAGCGCGTACCGGAGCCACCACAGAGGATAATTGCATAGCGATTCATAGCTGACTGACCTCACCTTTTGTTAACTGAGTTGCTTCCCGGCGCAGTTCCTTGATTTCCGCTTCCAGGTTGGCGTATTCCTGCATTTTTATTTTTAAGAAGCGTGCCGTAATTACTGATTTTTCCTCAATGCCGCTGGGTGTCAGCAAATACATGTATGCGAGTTTATTGTGACTGTTTCGGAAATTGGTAGCTTTCAGCAAGCCTTTTTCGATTAACGCTTTCAGGCAGAAATTAACGCGTCCCAGACTAATGTCCAGCTCACGCGCCAGATCGCGCTGACTGATTTCAGGATTGGCCTCAAGTATCTTAAGTATTTTGTAACGGTATTCGTCTGTTAACATGCGCTATTTGATAGTCCGTTCAATGACTGAACGCAGTTTATCAACATTCACCAACAATGTGCAAGCAATAATTTAGTAAATGCCGGTAAATTTTTTAATGTCGCGCAATTGACGCTTGGTTGGCCTTCCCGCGCCTCTTTCGCGCACCGCATGGTCAGCTTCACGTGTCACTCTGGCATTTTCCCGTCTGGCTTTGCTGGCCCCTGTTTCTGCATATAACAAAGCTGCTTCAGGTGCCCCTCGGCGAATGTTAGATAGGCCTGCCACCTGCACTTCTATTTCAAAGTCTTTACTGCGGATATGGATCAGCATGCCAGTTTTGACTTCCTTGGCGGTTTTGGCGCGGTCGCCGTCTACGCGCACCTTGCCGCTATCTACCGCATCTGCCGCGATGCTGCGCGTTTTAAAAAAGCGCGCCGCCCACAGCCATTTATCCAGCCGGCACTTGTTATCCATTTCATCAGTTTTATCTATGCTACTCAACTGTTTGAGGATTTTCTAGGTTTTGGCTGATTGCTCTCCAGCGTTCTGCGATAACTCGCCAGTACGCTTTGCGCATGTCCCATCACCGTGTCGGCGGTATAATTGCCCGCCGCATCCTGAGTGCCTGCCGCCACACCAGTGAGGTATTCAATACCTTCCAGCACATGGTCAATGGTAATGATGCGAAACTGTCCATTTTTTACCGCTTCTATCACGGCGCGGTCTAACAGCAAGTGGCGCTGGTTGCGTTTAGGGATAATCACGCCCTGCTTGCCATCTAAACCAAGCGCCTGGCAGACCCTGAAATAACCTTCTATCTTCTCGTTCACGCCGCCAATCGGCATCACTTCGCCAAACTGGTTCAGCGCGCCAGTCACCGCAATGCCTTGCTGAATCGGCAAGTTCGCCATCGCCGATAATAATGCAAATAGCTCTGCGCACGAAGCAGAATCACCCTCTACGCCAGTGTATTCCTGCTCAAACACCAGCGAGGCATTAAGGCTAAGTGGCGCCAGATGTGAAAAACTGGCGCTAAGCCAATTTTGCAGAATAAACACGCCTTTGTCATGCGTCGGGCCGCTCATATTGACTTCACGGTCGATATTAACCAAGCCTCTGCCGCCAGGGTAGCAACGGGCCGTAATGCGGATCGGCGAGCCAAAGCTGGCATCACCCAGCTCAATATGCGTGAGGCCATTCACCTGTCCAACCACCTCACCATGCACTTGAATCAGCAGCTCGTTATCAATAATAGAATCACGAATTTGTTCCTCAAAATATTGATTACGTTTCGATTTGGCTTGTATCGCTTCCTGCACATGCTCCGCAGCCACAACCGATGCATTGCCAGCAAATGCGGCACTTTCCAGCATCAGGTGCTCTAAAAACGCAAAGTTAGTGCTAATGCGGACCTGGTCTTCTTCCAGCCGCTGCAGCGCGCCGATTAAGGCTGCTACAGCCTCTCGCGAAAAGGGTATCAAATGATGCTGCGCACATTTTTGTGCAACAAACCCGGAAATCGCAGCATAGTTTTCCGGATTCGCCAGGATGCGCTCGGCAAATTCCACTTTAATAGGGAAATAATCGAAGAAATCAGGCTGCTCGTTCAGGCAATTATAAAAATCCCCACGCGTGGCAATCAACACCAGCTTGACTTGCAGTGGCAACAGCGTGTTACTTGCCACGTAACCCGCACTTTGCGAGCTACTGCCCACGTCCTCAATTTGTAAATTGCCGTTACGCAAAAATCGATAGAGCTTTTCGATGATTTGTGCGCCGTTTTGCTCATCGCATAACAAATCACGCAAATGTAGTAACAGCATGCCGCCATCTGCCCTGTGCAAATTACCTGCACGTAAGCGTAAAAAACTTGGCAGCGCAGACGCGTCAGACGCCGTTTCTATCGCGCCGAATAAGGAGTGAAGGCTGGGATCGCTATCGTAAATTACCGGCTGATTAAGTTCCTGCGCAACTGTCTTTTGGTTATCCACCAGCAAATTGACACGAAAACGTGCAAAAAATGCTTCATTGATCAGGCCTTCCAGATTGTTATCCGACTCGCTGTTTGCTGACGGCTGCCAAGTTTGCAAATACGCCAAAATCTCTTGCCTAATCAATTTAATATATTGATTTAATTGGGGTGCACAATCTACCAATGCGTCTTCTAATACTGCAATTGCTTTAGTCAGCCATTGTTCAGCCCTCGCCAGCATTTCTTGCTGGTTTGCCGCTGCTGCAAAATTGGGCATCTCAAGCATCAATGCTCGCGCAAAGGCATCCATCTCGGCGCGCAGCTTTTGTCCTGCGCCTACCGGCAGCTTCACCAAGGTAGGCTGGTTCAGTTGCTCAAAATCATAAATCGCAACCAGATCATGTAATTTTGCATTCGATTTTTGCTTGGCCACTTCATGCATCGCGCTTTGCATCAGCGAGCTTCGGCCACTGCCCTGCTCACCCAGCACGATTAAATTAAAACCGCTTTGACTTAAATTCAAGCCAAACAAAGCAGCCTTTTTAGCCTCGCTTTGCGCTACCCAGCCGTGAATATGCGGCTGGTAACCTATTGAATCACCTAGCAGCTCCTCTGTAGTCCTAAACTTAAAATCGTTTAAGGATATAGAAGCATTGAGTTCGTTTGCGTTTAATATTTGCATCGATTATTTCTGCCAGCGTATTTTAGCTGCGTCATCCGAAAGTTTAGCATCAACCCAGCGCTCACCCTGATTTGTCGCTTCTTTTTTCCAAAATGGCGCACTTGTTTTCAAAAAGTCCATGATAAATTCGCACGCCTTGAACGCTTCACCGCGATGTGGGCTGGTCACAGCGACCAGCACAATTTGATCCAAAGGCTGCAAGGTGCCGACGCGGTGAATAATCAGGCTGTCGACGATATTCCAGCGCATCTTCGCTTCGTTTTCTATAGCAGTAAGCGATTTCTCCGTCATTTCCGGATAATGTTCAAGCGTAAGCGTATTGATTGCATCACCATCGTTTACATCGCGCACTTGACCAACAAAGCTGACAAGCGCGCCAATACCAGGGTTTGCCAGCCTAAGTTTGTTAAGCTCCTGGCCAACATCAAAATCCTCTATCTGTATGCGAACGCTCATAAGACAGGCATTATCCGCCAGTGACAGGCGGGAAAAACGCCACCTCATCGCCCGCCTGGATTGTCGCCATGTCATCTACCAGTTGATGGTTAATGGCAGCCCGCACGGTTTGCTTGCCATTGAACAGGCTTGCCCAGACTTCTCCACGCTGAGACAAATGATTTTTGAGCGCAGTCACGGTTGTCACATGGCTTGGCAAATCTATTTCCTCGGTCGAATAATTCACCGCTTCCTTGATTCTTGCAAAATACAATAATTTGATATTCATACTGTTCTAATCTTCTTTATCGTCAACCACGTCCAGCAAGTCCACAGGCTCGTTGCTTAATTCCACGCGTTCAATCTGTGTAAAGCGCCGCGATATTTTCTGACTGGATTTATGCACTTCCTGGGCATTGTCATTTGCCTGGCGAATGTTGTCCGCGAGTTTTTTCATGCGTACGTCAAAACGCTCAAAATCCTTGCCAAGCTTGCCCAGCTCATCCTTAATAATATGCACCTGCTTGCGCATTTCCACATCTTTGAGTACGGCACGCGCGGTGTTGAGCACCGCCATCAGCGTGGTGGGCGATACCAGCCATACCCGCTTGTTCATGGCGTAATCAATGATTTCCGGATGGTAGGCATGGATCTCGGCAAACACGGCCTCGGCAGGGATAAACATCACCGCGCCGTCACTCGTCACATTGGGGATAATATACTTGGCGGCAATGTCATCCACATGCTTTTTCACGTCCAGCTTGAATTGCTTCTCTGCCAGATTTTGTGCGGTTTCACTCAGGCTGCTATCAAACATTTTATGGTAATTTTCCAGCGGAAATTTGCTGTCCACCGCGACCGTTCCGGTCGGCTGCGGCAGAAACAATGCACAGTCCACACGCGTATCATTTTCAAAGGTGTGCTGCATCTTAAAGCTATCCGGCGGTAGCACGTTACGCACCAGGCCTTCCAGCTGCACCTCGCCATAGGCGCCGCGGCTGCGCTTATCACCCAGCAGCTCCTGCAGGCTGACCATGTTCACAGTAAGGCCATCGATCTTCTTCTGCGCCTCGTCTATGGTGGCAAGCCGCGCCATCACATTTGCAAAAGTTTCATTAGTTTTTTTAAACCCTTCATCCAGCCTCTCGGAAACCTTGCCGCCAATCTCCTGCAGCCGCGCATCCACAATCTTGCCTAATGATTCGATGCTTTGCGTGAGCGTGGTGGTGGCTTTAAGCATGGTGTCATTGATAATCGTCTGCTGCGCCAGGCCCTGCTCGCTCAGAGTTTTATGCAAGGTCTCGAGCACGGTTTCGCGGGTTTGCGCCAAGCTGGTGTTCTGCGCGAGCTGCAAAGATTGCATGGCATCGCGTGTGGCTTGCAATTCGTTTGAAACCGAAGTTTTAAGCTTGTCACCGCTGTCCTGCGAGGCAGTATTCATGCGGTCTCCCAGCTTGTTTAATCCATCATTCAAATCCACCAGCATGGCACGGTGCTTTTCTTCCAACTGGGTCAGCAATGCACTGTTTTTAGTATTCGTAAATTCACGCCAGATAAGCCATGCCAGCAAAATAATGGCTAAAACTAAAAGTAAGACTATAATTTCATTCATGCTGTTCATTATAAACTACAGTCGCATTCCTCTCTATGATTAAGCTAAAACTGCTGCTCGGCCAATGGCTGGCCAATCTGACCCGTAAATTAAAAAATAATTTCTATATTTACCTGGCCACATTGTTTACGTTGCTGGTACTGCTGGATGCCGGGGTATTCCACGTGGGCGAGAATATGCGCGATAAAGCATTTGATTTTATGGTGAAAAATCGTGTGTTCCAGCCCAAAGCCGATAAAGATATTGTCATCGTCGATATTAACGAAGCGAGCCTGGCCGCGTTCGCCAAGGAATATGGCCGCTGGCCGTGGCCGCGCCAGGTGCTGGGTGAATTTGTCGAGAACATTCAGACACAGCACCCCAAAGCCATCGTGTTTGATATCGTGTTTTCGGATGCGGACATTTACAACCCTGATAGTGACACCTATTTTAACGAGGTGATTGCAGGCAGCGACAATATTTTCTTCCCGATTCTGCGTCTGGACGCCTCTCAGGACAGCTTAAGCAAGCTCAAGTTTGCACAGATTCCCGGCCTGCAGGCGGATAATGACGCCGACAAAGACGCCACGATTGCAGCCGTATTGCCGCATTTTGAAGGCGCGTTAAAGCCCAACCGGCTGGGCACGCATAATGTATACCCCAATATCGATGGCATTGTGCGCGAATACCGCATGTTTCATGACGATTACGGCTGGCGCCTGCCTTCGTTACCTCTGGTGGTAGCGCAGTTTTCCGGCGCGGCAGATACCGAAAATCTGCCCAAGGATATGCTGATTAACTGGCGCGGCAAGCCATTCGGCTACACCTACGCCACGTTCAGCGATGTGTTTACCGATCTGGCCAGCAAGGATAAGAAACGTCCGCAGGACGAATTTACCAACAAAATCGTGATTATCGGTTCTACCGCGCCAGGGCTGTTCGACATCAGGCCTACCGCCATGGATAAACAGTTTCCCGGTGTTGAGATTGTTGCCACCGCCATCGACAACGCCAAGCATGGTGATTACTTAAAAGTGTGGCGCGGCAAAATCCCCTATATTCTGTTGAGTCTGCTGCTCATCTGGGCCACCACGCTCGCGTTTTACCTGAAAGTAGATCGTGACAGATTCAACTCTATTTTTACTGGCAGCCAGGTCGGCTTGCTGGTGCTGTCGTATATTGCCATTAATGTCAGCAACACTTATTTGGATCTTACAGCGCCGATTCTATGGGCAGTGGCCTTGTTCGGTATCGCCAAAATCTATGCGCTGGCCACAGACCGCGCCTTGCAGCGCTGGCTGGCCTTTGGTGTCAAATCGGATGCCGCGGAGCATAGCGTACTGATGATGCCGATCTTGGTGGAAGCCAGCGAGCCCTTGACTGACGCTCTGCTTAAAAAACTCAAACGCGGCATCGAACTTGCCAGCCATTCACCCAGCAATATCGAAACCCTGCATGGCACGCAAAGCGGTATTTGGGGATTGTTTGGCGACATGGTGGTGGTAAGCTGGATGTATGCAGACAACAAGCCAGAATATGGCGCGGCCGCAAAACAGGATGCACAGAATATTGCACAGCAGTTGTCAACTTTAATTGCAAATATAGGTCTACCGGATAGCACTGCCACGCGTTACACGCTGCACGAAGGCAAATTGCTCAATCACTCAACCACAACACTGGCTTCGCAGTGGCGTACGCTGTTTGCGCAAGCGGTGATTAAACTGGAACATAACGACGCATTTAAGGATTTAGCATGAAAAATTTACTTAAAAGAATACTATTAATCGGGCTAATAAGCCCTGTTCTTGCGCTTTCTGGCGAGGTTGGTACGGCATTGAAAGCTGACGCCATGCGTGCCGAACCGTTTGCCGATGCCAAAACGGTAGGCAATTTTAATAAAGGCGAGAGCGTTGATATCCTGAACAAAAAAGGCGCCTGGCTGCAGGTTAAAACCAAAAAGAGCACCGGCTGGGTACGCATACTCTCTGTTAAACGTGGCAGCGCTTCAGGCAGCACCAGCGCCAAAGGCGTGCTGGACGTGGCGAGCGGCCGTGCCGGCACCGGGCAGGTTGTTTCGACCACCGGCATCCGTGGATTGAGTGCAGAAGAACTGAAAGCCGCCAAATTTAACGAAGAAGAAATGAAAAAGATGGAAAGTCACACGCTCACCCCAAATGATGGACAGCAATTTGCCAGCGCTGGTGGCCTGAACGCCGTCAAAATGGCTTACCTGAAAGGAGCCAAATAATGCGCAAGATAAGCATGAACAAACTATTGATGGGTCTGTTAGTAACGGCTGGTGTATTTAGCGCGCTTTCAATTCCTCCGGCACAAGCACTGGATTTAGGCAAAGCGCTGGAAGAAGCCGTAAAAAGCAAGGTCGAAGAAGTTAAGAATGGCGGTGAAACACCCTCCACCCCCGCTGCTGAGGCTGCTCCCGCTGCGCCCGTAAGCACGACTACCAATGCCAGCCCGGTGGCGACGACAGAGCCAACGCCAGCATCTGCACAACCTGAATTCAATTGGAAAAAACCAAGCAAAGAAGAAGAGATTGCGTTGGGGCGCGAGATTACAGGCAGCTTGCTGGGCGCTGCGCCGCTGGTGAAAGATGAGGCATTGCAGAAATACGTCAACCAGGTCGGGCGCTGGGTGGCAAATCAATCCGAGCGAGCTGATTTACCCTGGAAATTCGGCGTGATTGATAGCAACGACATTAATGCGTTTGCAGCGCCGGGCGGCTACGTGCTGATTACCAAAGGCTTGTACCAGAAACTGCACAACGAAGCGCAACTGGCGGGCGTGCTGGGCCATGAAATTGCCCATGTCGTAAAAAAACACCAGCTCAAAGTGCTGCAGAAGCAGCAACTATTGAACATTGGCGCCGGGAAATTAAGTGATTTATTTAGCAAAAATGACAAGCTCGCCAAAAAAGCCATTAGCAGCGGTGCCGAAATCAGCGCGCGCAGTCTGGACAAAACTGCAGAGTTCGAGGCAGACCGCATGGGCATGGTATTGGCTACCCGCGCAGGCTATGATGCCTATGGCCTGCCGGATGTGTTGCAGACCATCGGCCAAACCAACAAGAATGATGATAGCGTAGCCTTGCTGTTTAAGACGCACCCCCACCCGGACGAGCGTTTAACCAAGTTAGGCGATAGCGCTGGCAGCAGCTTTGATAATATCAAAATGGGGAAAACGCTGGAGAATCGCCTCTATAAACTGAATTAACCAGCGAGCGGACGAACTAAATTAAACCAGATGCCGCGCTCTCAGCTCGGTCTTGATATAAGCATAATAGATCGGCGCTGCAACAATACCGGCAATGCCGAACGCGGCCTCCATCATCACCATGGCGATCAGGAGTTCCCAGGCATAGGCGCGAATCTGGCCACCCACGATACGCGCGTTCAAAAAATACTCCAGCTTGTGAATCACAACGAGATACACCAACGAGGCAATGGCCACGCCCAGTGACTGGCTTAAGCTCACGATGACAATAATGGTGTTTGAGACTAAGTTGCCCACCACCGGTATCAGGCCGACCACAAAGGTGATCGCTATCATGGTTTTGACCAGCGGCAGGTGCACGCCCAGCAAGGGCAATACCGCTGCCAGATAAACACCGGTAAAGAAAGCGTTGATGGCGGCGATACGCACTTGTGCAAATACCACGCGCCTGAAAGCATCGCCGAATAAGGTTGTGCGCTCTGCCAGCGCACGCGCAAACGGCTTGAAATTATCCATCACAATGGCATCATGCATCGCCAGTATGCCGCCAATAATCATGCCCAGAATCACATGCGCGGTAACACGGCCAGCCTCCTTGCCGACCCCTTGCAAGGCATCGGCATGCTCACGCAGCCATACTGTCGCCTGCTCCTTCAAAGTGATGGCATCGGCAGGAAGCCGTTCCAGCACCCAGGCAGGCAGAATCTGGCGTGAATCTTCGATGATCTGCGCCATCTTTGCCATCAGCACGGTAATGCTGCCCGCATCCGACCTGAAGAAGGCCACAAGTCCGGCGCCAGCCAGGCCCAGCAGCCCGACGATCACGACTACCAGAAAACCCACAGCCCACAGCTTGGCATGATTGCTCGATCTTTTGCTGGGAAACCGGCGCGCGATATATGGCGTCATCATGCCGACAAGCTCGTATACCAGCAAGCCCGAAATGAGCGATGGCAGCAAACCGAACTTGAGAATGTATAGCAAGGCCAGGCCAATCACGATCCAGGAAGCTACATCGTACGGATTGACTCGAGATTTTTGTATCATATTTTATGCTTAATCATGTTTTATGCTTAATCATGTAAACCGATCCATCAACGCAGAGGTTTCTGCGATGGGGAGGCTAATTTTAACATGCACCGCATGATCAAATGTTTTATCGATGATCTTGCCTTTTAACTGATTCACTACCCGGCTGAGTTCATCGACGCGGTTGTATTGCACGGTGAGTTTAACCGTTTGCATTTCAACATATGGGATTGTTTGCGCCGCCTCCAGCGCCATTTTGGCCGTACCGCCATAGGCACGTGCCAGCCCGCCGGTTCCCAGATTAATGCCGCCATAGTAGCGAATCACGCCCACGGCAACATTCACCAGATCACGCCCTTCCAGCATCTGCAATATCGGCTTGCCTGCCGTGCCGGACGGCTCTCCGGCATCGGAAAATCTTGGAACAATGCCATCCATCGTTTTTATTCTAAACGCATAGGCCAGATGGCTCGCACCTTGATGTTGCGCCGCAATCTGCCGTAAAAAATGTCCGACCTGCTGTTCCGTTTCACAGTGTGCAGCCCAGGCAAAAAACCGCGATTTATTGATGGTTTGCTCTGCAGATCCTGTCGTTTCGATCGTCTGCATTAAGACAAGCCTGCGATGTTGCCACTTTCATCTACATTGATGCACTGACTGGCTGGCGCCTTTGGCAAGCCCGGCATGGTCATGATCTTGCCGCAAATAGCCACGATAAAGCCCGCACCGCGTGAAAGCCGCAGGTCATTCACTGTCAGCGTATGCCCGGTGGGCGCACCGCGTAACGAGGGATCGGACGAAAATGAATATTGTGTTTTTGCAATGCAAATGGGGAAATGTGCATACTGCTTCTCCAGCATCGCCAATTTTTCTGCCGCTTTTGGGCTTAGCTCGATGGAGTCTGCGCCATAGACTTTTTTTGCGATTGTGCCTAATTTCTCCTGCAAAGAAAGTTCGTCTTTATATAATAGCTTAAATTTTGATTTGGCTTGAGCCAGGGTGTTTACCACCTCATTTGCCAAATCAGTGGCGCCTGAACCGCCATTTGCCCAATGCTTGCACACGATGGCTTTACAGCCCAGTTTTTCAACACTAGCTATTAAAGCATCAATTTCAGCTTGCGTATCCTGAACAAAATGATTAACCGCCACGATCACATGCATGCCGAACAGTTCATGTAAATTATTAATATGTTTTTCTAAATTTTTGATTCCATTTAATAAAAAGTTTACATTTTCCTGATTGAGTTCTTTTAAGTCCGCACCACCGTGATATTTCAATGCGCGAATAGTCGCAACGATTACTACCGCATCCGGCTGCAAATTAGCTTTGCGGCATTTGATGTCAAAAAACTTCTCCGCCCCCAGATCGGCACCAAACCCCGCTTCAGTCACCACGTAATCCGCCAGTTTCAGGGCGGTTTTGGTTGCGATCACCGAATTGCAGCCATGTGCGATATTGGCAAACGGACCGCCATGCACGATGGCTGGCGTGTGTTCCAGTGTTTGTACCAGATTGGGTTGAAATGCGTCTTTGAGCAAAGCTGTCATCGCGCCCTGTGCCTGCAGATCGCTCGCTAATACAGGCTTTCCGGCCACATCTGTCGCCACTTGAATGTTGCCAAGACGCGTTTTTAGATCGGCCAGATTCTCGGCCAGGCAGAATATCGCCATCACTTCACTAGCCACTGTAATATCAAAACCAGTTTCGTATGCTTGTGCCTGATTGATCGTCACATTCCGCAAAGCGCGGTCATTCATGTCCATGCAGCGCCGCCAGGTAATATCATTAATATTCAGCGAGTTGCCATGGTGAATGTGATTGTCGATCAAGGCCGCCAGCAGGTTATTGGCGGCCGTAATGGCATGAAAATCTCCGGTAAAATGCAGGTTGATGTTTTCCATGGGCACTACCTGTGCGTAACCGCCGCCCGTAGCACCGCCCTTAATGCCGAATACCGGCCCTAGGGACGGCTCACGAATGCACACGACAGCTTTTTTGCCTATTTTGTTCAGCGCATCGGCCAAACCGATCGTGGTGGTAGTTTTACCCTCGCCTGCCGGCGTAGCACTGATCGCGGTGACCAGAATGAGCTTGCCTTCAGGGCTGTTTTGCAATTTGTTTATACAGGCAGGGCCTAATTTGGCAATTGTATGCCCGTAAGGCACCAGATCTTCCGGGCTGATGTTAAGTGTTTGAGCGATATCAACAATCGGCTTAATCTTGGCGGCTTGGGCGATTTCGATATCTGAGCGCATATTAACGGCGTCCCAGAATGCTGCCCAATACGCCACGAATGATACTGCGGCCAAGCTGGGAGCCGATTGCACGCGCAGCCGATTTGGCCGCGCTCTCCAGAATCGTATCTGAGCGGCCGGACTTCTTCTCCCCGCCCAGAATCCCACCCCAATCGAAGCCTTTACCCTCTTCTGCAGTTTCTGCCGATTGCGCTGCGCGCGCTTTCAGCACTTCGTAGGCGGATTCCCTGTCGACTTGTTTTTCGTAAAAGCCGCGCACAACCGAGTTATTTATTACTGCGCTGCGTTCAGAATCTGTCGCTGGTCCAATGCGGCTTTGCGGCGGACAAATGAACGCACGCTCAACTGGCGTTGGAATGCCTTTTTCATCCAGGAATGACACCAAAGCCTCACCCACACCAAGCTCGGTAATCACCGTCGTCACATCCACCTTAGGATTGGCTCTGAAGGTTTCAGCTGCCGATTTCACTGCCTTCTGGTCGCGTGGAGTAAAGGCCCGCAAGGCATGCTGGACGCGGTTACCGAGCTGGCCGAGCACAATATCCGGAATATCCAGTGGATTCTGACTCACAAAATACACGCCCACACCTTTAGAGCGAATCAACCGGATAACTTGCTCGATTTTCTGCATCAATACCGGTGGCGCATCAGTGAACAGCAAATGCGCCTCATCAAAGAAAAATACCAACTTGGGTTTTTCCAGATCACCGACTTCCGGCAACTTCTCAAACAGCTCTGAAAGCAGCCACAGCAGTAGCGTTGCATAGACTCGCGGCGAGTTAAACAACTGATCTGACGCCAGAATATTGATGACGCCACGGCCCTGGCTGTCAGTTTGCAGCAGGTCATCTAAATTCAGCGCCGGCTCACCGAACAACAGGTCGCCGCCTTCGGTTTCAATCTGCAGCAAGGCGCGCTGCAGCGCACCGACGCTGGCCGCGGAGATATTGCCATATTCGGTTTGATATTCCGCCGCGTTTTCTGCCGCATGCTGCGACATGGCACGCAGATCCTTTAAATCCAGCAGCAGCCAGCCCTTATCATCGGCAATCTTGAAGATGGAATTAATCACGCCGCCCTGCACATCATTTAGATTGAGCATGCGCGCCAATAACAATGGACCCATTTCAGCGATAGTGGTGCGCACCGGATGCCCTTTTTGGCCGAACACATCCCAGAAGGTCACAGGGCTCGCTTGCGGTTTAAAATCGCTTAAGCCAAGCTGTGCAACCCTGGCGTCCACCTTTGGATTGCCACCACCCGCCTGACTCATGCCGGACAGATCCCCTTTTACGTCTGCCATGAACACCGGCACGCCGAGTGCGGAAAAACCCTCGGCCAAGCTTTGTAATGTCACGGTTTTACCTGTGCCGGTCGCGCCTGCGATCAGGCCATGCCGGTTGGCCATTTTAGGCAATATATGAAGAAAGTTTTCTGCTTTTGCGATTCGGATTGGACTGGTCATTTTATGTTAGGATTTAATTTATGTGGCGATAAATGATAGGTTAGATTTCGCCTTTACGCGCCTTATCCATCAGCTTGATCAAGGCATCCTCAAGTTCCTGTGCTGATTTTTTGGCACGCTCGGTCGGGTTTTTAATGCTTTTGAGATCATACGTTGGGCGATCCAGCGCTAAATATAATTTCATTTTTTTATTGGCATCTGGTTTTTCATACAGCGCAATGCGGCATGGCGCGAATACCAGAAACTCGGGGTGATCAAGCATGATCTCGGTGCCCATGCTGAGATTGCAGAACGAGTGCACCTCTTTGACACCTTGCGGATCAATACCACGCAGCTTCAAATGTTCGCCAATCGGAAAGTTGGCCGGATTCACAAAATTCATGCCTTCTGAAATGAATTTCAGGCTATCCAGCACGTCCTGATAACTGACACCTTCTTTCACAGGCACTTCATAAATAGCGCTGTTCAAATCAATGCCAGGCAAGCCGTTTGGCATCGCCTGCAGCATGGCAGGCTGCGTAGTCCTTTGGCTGGCGCACGCGCCCAGAACCACTACCAATGCAATGCCAGCGATAGCTTTAAGCTGCTTCATGTTAATTCCAGACTCAAATCAGTATGTACGATACACCTTCATTGCTTCATCCACCGCCCGGCGGTCGTATTTAGGCGCAAGCAGTTCAATAAAGCCGTAAAGATAGCCGCGTAAAAAGGCATCTTTGCGTATTCCCAAGTAGGTCGTACTCGGTGGGAACAAGTGACTGCAATCCAGACGCACCAAATCTTTGTCGCGCTCTTCATCATAAGCCATATTTGCTATCAAGCCTACCCCCAACCCCAGGCTGACATAGGTTTTAATCACGTCGGCATCAATCGCGGTCAGCACGACATTCGGCATTACGCCGGCATCATGGAACACCTTAGAGACAATAGTGCTGCCGGTAAACGCAAAATCATAGGTAATCAGCGGAAAACTAGCGATTTTGGCCAAGGTGAGCGGCACTGCATCAATCAGGCGATGTCCTTTCGGCACCACCACGCAACGGTTCCACTCATAGCATGGCAGGCATAGCAGCCGGTCATCAGAGCTGATCATTTCAGTCGCGATGCCAATATCCGCTTCGCCGCTCGCCACCTGCGCGGTGACCTGGCTAGGATTGCCCTGATGGATACTGAGTTTGACATGCGGATACATTTCGATAAATTGCTTGATGGCTGAAGGCAGTTTATAGCGCGCCTGAGTGTGGGTAGTCGCAATCGTAAGCGTGCCGGTTTCCACCTTGCTGAATTCGTCGCCTACCCGCTTGATATTTTGCATTTCAAGCATCACCGTCGCCGCCAGCTTAACAATATGCCTGCCAGGCTCGGTAATGCCGGTTAGACGTTTGCCATGGCGCTGAAAAATCTGCAGCTTCAGCTCATCTTCCAGCATCTGAATCTGCTTGCTCACGCCCGGCTGCGAAGTATGAAGTGCCTCGGCAGCCGCAGAGATACTCAAGCCCTGGCGGGCCACCTCATGGATATATTTCAATTGATGAAGCTTCATACAAAATCTCTTTTCGCTAAAGCAATCGTTATAACCAAATAATATACCAAAATAACAAATTAGTATTAAATAATTATATCAATTACTGATATATTACGCGCCTTAATGACTTACCTAGATTAGTTAACACATGGATTTTGCTTATTACATTATTGCCGGTTTTGTGGTCGGTTTACTGGTAGGACTCACCGGCGTCGGCGGCGGTTCACTCATGACGCCCATTCTGCTGATATTTTTTAACGTCAAAGCCGCCGTAGCGGTTGGTACGGATCTGCTCTATGCCTCCATCACCAAATCAGTAGGCATTTTTGCACATGGGAAACTGGGCAATATCGATTGGAAAATCGTGCGCTTGCTCGCTTATGGCAGCGTTCCTGCCGCTATCATTACCACGCTGTATTTAAGAAATGCGGGCGTTGCCTCAGACGCCACGGTAGCCAGCATCAAATTCTGGCTCGGCATTGCTTTGCTGCTCACCTCGCTGTCCGTGCTGTTTCGCAATCAGCTCACGAAACTATCCAAAAAAGAACACTGGGTTAGCCCGCAATACGCACCGATATTAACAGTTATTTTAGGCTTAATACTCGGGTTTATGGTGACGCTGACCTCGGTTGGCGCCGGCGCGTTGGGCGTCACCGCCTTGCTCATCCTCTATCCTAAGGTGTCGATTACGCGAATTGTGGGCACCGATGTAGCACATGCCGTACCATTGACCCTGGTAGCAGGTTTAGGCCATGCCAGCATTGGCACCGTTGATTATCAATTGCTTGGAACTTTGCTCATTGGGTCAATTCCCGGCATCTGGATTGGCAGTCATTTAAGCTCCAAGGTCGCAGAACACTGGGTGCGCACCGTACTAGCGCTAATTTTAGTATATGTAGGCCAAAAACTGGCTTTCCCGCAATTCAATCAATTGCTTGGTATTTCAGTATTATTATTTTTAGTAGCCTACAAGCAACTGGGATTGAAAAAAACCTGAGCGTGCGCTTATTTTTGAATTGGCACTTTTTAGATTAAAATGACGGGTTAAGTTTCAAGCAGGGAAATTATGTATAAATACGATGCAATAGACCAGCGAATAGTCGATGAGCGTGTGGCGCAGTATCGCGACCAGACGCGCCGTTTTCTGGCAGGGGAATTGTCCGAGGATGAGTTCCGCCCTTTACGCCTGCAAAATGGTCTTTACATTCAACGGCACGCGCCCATGCTGCGCATTGCTGTGCCTTATGGCATGCTATCCAGCCGCCAGTTGCGCAAACTGGGCGATATTGCCAAAAAACACGACAAAGGCTACGGCCACTTCAGCACACGCCAAAATCTGCAATTGAACTGGCCAAAACTGGAAGACACGCCGGAGATTCTGGCCGAGCTTGCCAGCGTTGAAATGCACGCCATTCAAACTTCCGGCAACTGCATCCGCAACATCACCACCGACCAGTTCGCTGGCATTGCGCCCGATGAAGTGATTGACCCGCGCGCGATGGCGGAAATCATGCGCCAATGGAGTACGTTCCATCCGGAATTCGCATTGCTGCCACGCAAATTCAAAATTGCCGTGAGCGGTACCAAACACGACCGCGCCGTAGTGCAGGCACACGACATCGGCCTGGAGTTCTATACCGACGCACAAGGTAAGATGGCGATTAAGGTCTGGGTGGGTGGCGGTTTGGGACGCACGCCGATACTGGGCTCAGTCATTCGCGAGCATTTAGAGTGGCAGCATGCCCTTACCTACTGCGAAGCCATTATCCGGGTATATAACCTGCACGGCCGCCGAGACAATATGTACAAAGCGCGCATCAAAATTCTGGTGAAAGCGCTAGGCATCGACGAATTCCGCAACCAGGTAGAAACTGAATGGGCGCACCTGCAAGGATCACTAAACACTATTACCGAAACTGAACTGAAGCGTGTTGGCCAGCATTTTGAAACAATGCCTTATGAAACATTGCCATCGCACGATGCAAGTTTTGATATGGCTGTCGCCAGCAACCCGGCTTTTGCAGCCTGGGTGAAGCGCTGCGTGCATCCACACAAACAAGCGGGTTACCGCGCAGTGACGCTCTCGCTTAAGCCACATGGCAAGGCGCCCGGAGATGCTACCAGCGAGCAAATGTGGACAGTGGCTGAGTTAGCTGAACAATACAGCTTTGGCGAATTGCGTGTTTCACATGAGCAAAACCTGATTTTGGCTGATGTTAAACTTAGTGACTTGCATGCTGTTTGGGAGAAGGCTCGCGCTGCAGGCTTAGCCACACCAAACATTGGGCTGCTCACCGACATCGTCTGCTGCCCCGGCGGCGATTTCTGCAGCCTTGCAAACGCTAAAAGCATCCCGATTGCAGAAGCCATTCAGATGCAGTTTGACAACCTCGATTACCTGCATGACATCGGCGACATCGAACTGAATGTTTCCGGCTGCATGAACGGTTGCGGGCACCACAGCGTTGGCCATATCGGCATTCTGGGCGTGGATAAAGACGGTTCGGAATGGTATCAAGTTTCAATTGGCGGCAAGCAAGGCAATGACGCCAGCTTGGGCACGGTGATTGGGCCATCGTTCTCAGCCGATGAAATGCCTGAAGTGATTCAAAAACTGATTGACGTATACATCAAGGAACGTACACCAGAGGAACGCTTTATCGATACTGTGCGCCGTTTAGGCGTAGCACCCTTCAAAGCGAACGTGTATGCAAAAGAAGAGATTGCAGCATGAGTAATTTAATCCAGTTAAATCAAGGCATTGCAAATATAGCTACTGACGCATGGACGCTAGTACAGCTTCCCGCTTCTCAGGTGGAAGAGCGCAAACAGGCGGGCAAAGTGGTGCTGTTCAAGCTTACGGGCGAAAATACCGTCACAAATGAGCAAATTGCAACTACCGCTATCCCCGCCACTGGCAAAATCATCGTGCCATTGAGCGTGTTCATTACACGCAAAAATGAGCTTGCAAGCCGTATCCAGCAAGGCGAGGTAGGCGTTTGGCTGGCCACGCATGAGGTTCTGGAGCATCTGGTTAAAGACCAGCCTGATTTAAACACCTTGCCCATTATCGCAATACACGTAGAACGATTTGCAGACGGACGCATTTTCTCGCTTGGGACGCTATTGCGAACACGCTATGGCTACAAAAATGAACTGCGCGCTTTTGGCGACGTGCTCAGGGATCAACTGTACTTTTTAAAACGCAGCGGCTTCACCAGCTTTCAAATCCGCGCCGATCGCTCCGCACAAGATGCGATTGCCAGTCTGAATGACTTCTCGGTGCCCTATCAAGGCGCAGTAGATGAGCCGCGACCTGTATTTCAACGCTATAACAGGACTGCCTAATGAGCGATACCGTCTCTATGCTCAAACCGGTGGCCAGCAACCCTGCGACCAATCCAACATTGACTGATACGCTTGAAGCTACTGTTCACGCTAAAAAAGGAGAAGTGCTTGATGTGCTGCATCAAGCGGCCAAAGAATTTGGCGCAGAAGACATTACCTTCGCCAACAGTTTTGGTGCGGAAGACATGGTGTTAACGGACATCATTCTTAACAATGACCTGGGCATTGGAATATTCTCACTCGACACAGGCCGCCTGCCAACAGAAACCTACGACTTAATGGCCGAAGTAGAAAAGCATTACAACACCAAGTTGGATATATTTTTTCCACAAGCGCAAACGGTTGAGTTTTACGTAAAAAATCATGGTATCAATGCGTTTTATGAAAGTGTTGAATTAAGAAAAAGTTGCTGCCACATGCGAAAGGTGGAGCCGCTGCAACGCGCGCTGAAAGGCAAGCACGCCTGGATTACCGGCATGCGTACTGCACAGGCAACTACGCGCGCCAGCTTGCCTGTACGTGAGTTTGACGATGCGAATAAGCTTGAGAAATTCAATCCATTAAGCGATTGGACAGAACAAGAAATTTGGGCATATATCCGCATGTTTAACGTGCCTTACAATGCACTACACGACCAGTTCTACCCGAGCATTGGCTGTGCGCCCTGCACCCGTGCGGTTGCTGTGGGTGAAGATGTACGCGCCGGCAGATGGTGGTGGGAAGATCCGAATAATAAAGAATGCGGCCTTCACGTAAAGAAATAGATTTAAAGTTAAATATTAATATAATTTTATAAGTTATTGAAATGTCAATTAAAAAGCAACCATACCATAATCCACTCTCGCATTTGGACTGGCTAGAAGCCGAAGCCATCCATATCCTGCGTGAAGTCGCAGGACAATGCAGCAATCCTGTACTGTTATTTTCCGGCGGCAAAGATTCGTTATGTATTCTGCGCCTGGCGGAAAAAGCTTTTCGTCCGGGCCGCTTCCCTTTCCCTTTGATGCACATCGACACCGGTCACAACTATCAGGAAGTGATTGATTTCCGCGACCAGCGCGCAGCAGAGCTTGGAGAGCGCTTGATTGTGCGCTCGGTGGAAGATTCGATGAAACGCGGCACCGTGGTACTCAAATCACCGGATGAACCGCGCAACAAGCACCAGTCTGTCACCCTGCTGGAAGCCATTGAAGAATTCGGCTTTGATTGCTGCATTGGCGGCGCACGCCGCGATGAAGAAAAAGCGCGTGCCAAAGAGCGCATCATGAGTTTCCGCGACGAATTCGGCCAGTGGGATCCTAAAAACCAGCGTCCCGAGTTATGGAATCTCTACAATGCCCGCTCGCACAAAGGCGAGAATATCCGCGCTTTTCCTATCTCAAACTGGACGGAGATGGATGTGTGGCAATATATCGAGCGCGAAAACTTAGGCTTGCCCAGTATTTACTTTGCACATCAACGCGATGTGGTGATGCGTAGCGGCGCTATCGTTCCAATCAATGTTCCGCTAGCCAGCGGTGAAGTCATCAATCCGCCTAGAGCGGGAGAAGAAATCATTAACATGCAGGTGCGCTTCAGAACCGTCGGCGATATTACCTGTACAGCTCCTGTCATCAGCGATGCTGATACCGTGAGCAAAATTGTACTGGAAACAGCAACAACAACAATTACCGAGCGCGGTGCAACACGTTTGGACGACCAAACTTCTGATGCCAGCATGGAACAGCGCAAGAAAGAAGGCTATTTCTAAAAAATGCCACTAAATCAATTTATTGAATCCATTGCAGCGTTGCGCGGTGCTCAAAATCCTCATTTACTACGTGTACATTCCGGTTTTTGCATACCGTGCGCCTTGCACTGCAACCCAATAAATTGATTTATCAAGCATTTTTTGATTTTTGAGAATGAATATGAAAACAGAACACAACGATTCCCTACTCCGTTTCATGACCTGCGGCAGCGTGGATGACGGCAAAAGCACACTCATTGGACGTTTGCTGTTTGACACCAAAACCATTCTGGCCGATACGCTTACACAGATTTCAAATACCTCTAAAAAACGCGGCATGGAAGCCGTAGATCTATCGCTGCTTACCGATGGCCTGCAAGCCGAGCGCGAGCAAGGCATTACCATTGATGTGGCTTACCGCTATTTCAGCACGGGCACGCGCAAATACATTATCGCTGATGCGCCTGGCCACGAGCAATACACGCGTAACATGGTGACGGCAGCTTCTACCGCCAACCTGGCGATTATCCTGATTGACGCACGCAAAGGCGTGCTCACACAGACCAGAAGGCACAGCTATCTGGCACATCTGGTGGGCATTCCACATATTGTCGTCGCGGTGAATAAAATGGATTTGGTGGATTACGACCAGAACGTCTACAACAAAATCTGCGCGGATTATCTGGCTTTTGCCAAAGAAATCGGCCTGCAGCGCAACAGCAACAATGAAGCCGGGCACGACATTCGCTTTATCCCGATGTCTGCTCTGAACGGCGACATGCTGGTGGACAGACTCGACAACATGCCCTGGTACACAGGCGAAACGCTGCTCGAGATGCTCGAAAAGGCACCGGCTGCACATACCGAACAATCTGAAGAATTCCGCTTTCCAGTGCAATTTGTATGCCGTCCGCACGCCAGTGCCGATGCCGATTTACACGACTTCAGGGGCTTCATGGGGCGCGTGGAAAGTGGTGATATAGCTGTAGGGGATGCAGTCACCGTACTTCCTAATGGCTACACTTCAAAAGTAAAAGCCATTCAACTGGGCGAAGCGCAGCTGCAAAGTGCGCAAACTGAACAAAGCATCACATTGCTACTGGAAGATGAAATCGACACCTCACGTGGTGACATGATCATAAAAACGGGCAGCAAAATTGAGCCTGTGAAACAGATTGAAGCCTTTGTTTGCTGGCTGTCAGAAACACCGCTGTCACCTGCACGCACCTACATTGTTCGCCACACGACGCGTGAATCCAAAGCCAAAGTCGGTGCGATTAGTTATAAAGTAGACGTGAACACACTGGAGCAACAAGCAACAACTGACTTAAAAATGAATGATATTGCGCGCATGAGCTTTAAACTCGCGCAGCCGCTGATGGTGGACAGTTACTCAAAAAATCGTGCAACTGGCGCGTTCATTGTGATTGATGAAAGCACAAACAACACTGTTGGAGCTGGCATGATTGTTTGATTTAGCGCAATAATTAAGCCATGCAAGTTAACAAGATTTCTAATAAAATAGCGTTTTAGCTATTCAAGCTGTAAAGGACTATAAAAATGACTTATGTCGTCACCGAAAATTGTATTCAATGCAAATATACCGACTGCGTGGATGTCTGCCCTGTGGATTGCTTTGTCGAAGGGCCTAACTTCCTGGCAATCAACCCGGACGAGTGCATCGATTGTACGCTGTGCGTTGCAGAATGCCCTGCTGAGGCGATTTTTGCTGAGGATGATGTGCCGGCAGACCAGCAGCAGTTTATCGCATTAAACGCGCGCCTGGCCAAGATCTGGCCTGTCATTACCTCACGCAAACCCGCGCTGGAAGATGCTGACGCCATGAATGGTGTACCTGGCAAACTTGATTTATTGATCGAGTAGTTTGTAACCAATGAGAATATAAATAAAAAAGGAGACATCAGTCTCCTTTTTTATTACCCAGACGAAATAGCTACATTGCGTATGCAAGCTCTGGTTGTGCCTGATTTAGCTTCACCTGTTCTGGTGCGTTGGAATCACCTTTCCAGAAATAATAAAACTCTCTGCCCACTTTCAAAAAGTTATTGTAGGCTTCTTCTGATGTAAACAAAGCCAAATTAGCATCTACCGCCTTACGATAAGCAACAGGCTGTTTATGCGGCGCACTGCGCAGCATCAGTAATAGTAACTTCACAAGTTTTTTGCAGGCAGCGACGAAAAAGTCATCTGCACCGTGGCTCCGCAATACGCTTTCATACGTCTCTAACGGCTTAATTTCAGATGTGGTCAAACTAAGCTCATCCAGTGAATCCCACATCTGCTTCAAATCTGTTTCCGCAGGCTTCCATTCTGGCGGATTTGCTTCAAAGGCATTATCCTGATTCATTGCAACAATTGCTTTAATATCGTTGATCCAGAAAGAAAAATACTCTCTGATGACCGGCAAGTAAGCAGGCCATAATGATTTATCCAGTTTCTTGAAAAGCTCGTCGACCGCCTCTCTAAAAGCAAAACCATCACTATTGATTTTCTCTATATAAGGCACAAGCCTTAAAATAAAAACTTCACGCTGTCGAAGCAATGCCTTGGATAATCCTTTGCGCTCCAGTAGATTCAGGTATGCATTGAGTGCGACGTGTTCACGATTAATTTTCATATATTGCTCCTTATCACATGCTAATTCATGTTAATTAAAGTACGCAATTAATCCCGGTAATAATACTACTGACATTGGAGCTATCGGATAGTTTTTATTAAACTTGAGATATTTGCATAATATAACTCATTATAATTAAGCGATATATATTTCATATGAAGGATTAAAAGCCAGTTATGGATGCAATTTCAAGCTTTGCGCTTGCCAGCGGATTGAGCTGGGCAAGCGGATTACGGCTCTACGCCACAGTGTTTGTGGTAGGTATGCTGGCTAAATTTAACTATATTCACTTGCCTGCAACCCTGGATATACTTAGCAATCCGATTGTGCTTAGTGTCGCTGGCATACTCACTGTCATCGAGTTTTTCGCGGATAAAATCCCTTATGTAGATAGCGCGTGGGATTCGATTCAAACCTTTATTCGCATCCCCGCTGGCGCGCTGCTGGCAATGGGCGCCATGAACAGCGCCGACCCGATGATTGCGACTTTAGCTGCATTATTGGGCGGCTCGCTCACCGGCATGACACACGCCACCAAAGCCGGTAGCCGCGCGCTCATCAACACCTCGCCAGAACCCGTCAGCAACATCGCCACCTCGTTTGGCGAAGAAGGCCTGCTGCTGGGCGGCGGCTGGCTCGCCCTCGCCCACCCCATGGTGTTTCTAGGTGTTTTGGCTGCGTTTATTTTAGTGATGATTTGGCTCATCCCCAAGCTGTGGCGCGGCATCAAAAGCGTGTTCACGCATATCGGTAAAATCACGCGGGTTTAGTTCTTAGTTGAAAATAGATGCCCTAGAAGGCGCATGGATATTGGGTTGCAGGGCATGCCTATGCTTGTAAACCTCGTTCTTTTAAGAAAGCTTTCCAAATTTCCAAGCATTGATATGCTAATTCTCTGAGATCATAATTTTTTTCATCCGTCACAACAATGAGTTTGGCATCTCCTCCATACCAGCCGTCCCTAAAGTATGGGTTGTTAGGTGGACAGTACTCTTGAAGAAAAGACACTTCGAATTCTTGGTTTGGTGGCGTCAACAAAGAAAAGTGTTTCGTGACATTACATATGTCTCTGCATATCCCCAACTCTGGATTAGCACGAAAAAGCGCTTCAAGGTCGGCTTTTGGAATGCCTCCGTATTCAAGCCACTCTCGGAAGTGATAACAGTTTTGGAAAAATGTGAATAAAAAATCTGTGAGATCATCCTTATCGTTGGTATCCAATACTCTCTGATACCAACGGTTGAGTTCTTCTAGCTTTGATTGCCATCCGCCAGCTTTGTGTAGGCTGTAAGACAATATTGGTTGTATTGGTTTTTGTCCTTTGGGCATTTTAACCCTGCCAAAACTTCGCTTGCTTTATCGCTAACCAGCTGATGACCCAAAACCCCGCCATCGCCAAAGCCAAGCCCAGCGGCGCATCCCATGCCAGCGGGACGATAATACCGGCAGAAACGGTAGAAAACAGCATTTGGATAAACGCCTGACCGGAAGCCGCTGTGCCGCGGATTTTGGGGTGTCTATCCAGCGCGGCGAGCGAGAGAATGGGCATGGTCGCGCCCATGCCGATGTTATACAGCGCCACCGGCAGGATATTGAACAATGGCTTTGCCGCAAGGAAATAGCTCACGGCAAGGTTAATCAGCACGATACAGAACATCCACAAATACGCCCATTTAACGAGCTGTTGCGGCGGGGTTTTGCCCGCGCTGCGGCGCGCGATAAAGGTACCGATGATCATGCCCGTGACCGTGGGCACGAACAGATAGCCATATTGCTGCGGCGTGAGATGCAGGTGCTTGCCAAGAAACACGGGGCTTGCCAGTACATAGACAAAAAAACCCGCGAACACCGCGCCCAGCGCCACGCACAGCTTGGTGTATTCAGTGTCGGAGAATATCGTTTTATAACTGTGCAGCACACTTTTCGTAGAAAGTGGAATGCGCTTTTCTACTGGCATGGTTTCTGGCAGGTATTTCATCGCCGCCCACAAACTCAAAGCCGCATAAGCCGCCAGAAAGATGAAAATACTTTGCCACCCCAAGCCAAGCAAAAAACCTCCAATGATAGGTGCTACCGCAGGCGCGATGCCGAACAGCATCTGCACCGTGGCCATCACACGCTGCGCTTGCGCGCCTTCGAACAGATCGCGCACCATGGCGCGCGCCACTGTGTTGCCTGCCCCGCCCGATGCGCCTTGCAGCGCGCGGAAGAACCACAAGGCTTCCACATTCGGCGCAAACGCGCAGCCGATGCTCGCCAACACGAAAATGCCCAAGCCCCATTTAATGGTCGCGATGCGGCCGATAGAATCTGAAATCGCGCCGTGCCATAGCGTCATGATGGCGTAAGGCAGCAAATACACGGCCAAACTTTGCTGAATGTGCAAATCGGAAGCGCCTAAATCCGCCGCCATGGCGTGAAAAGCGGGCAAATAGGTATCAATGGCAAACGGCGCCAATGCTGCCAGCGCGGCCAGTACGTAGACCAAAATGTTAGAGTGTGATTTCATAAATAAAAAAGGCGCAGTATTAATGCGCCCTTCATTATAGCGACTAATCGTTACGGCAAGGCATGAAACTCTTCTAACCGCTCCTGCAGCTCACCCGCGATCACCCTTTTAGAATTTTTATCATTCCTGAACACGATCGGCTGCGCTTGCAATTGCGGGTTTTGTGCATCTGCAATCGCCTTGTCTATTAAATGGCGATGCGGCGATTTACTGCACACGGGGTCGGCGGCTTCGGCATCACCGGTGAGCAAGAAGGTTTGGCAACGGCAACCGCCCAGATCTTTTTCTTTTTCATCGCAGCTTCGACATGGCTCTTTCATCCAGTTAGTGCCACGGTATTGATTAAAAGCGGGGGAATCTTTCCAGCTCCAGCCTAAATCATCGTCACCCACATTGGGAAAACGCATATTAGGCAGCGAACGTGCCGAATGGCACGGCAGCACATCACCATTTGCGGTGACAATCATGAACACTTCGCCCCAGCCATTCATGCATTTTTTAGGCCTGTCGGCAAAATAATCCGGCACCACGAAAAAGATCTTCATTTTGCTGCCAGAGCTTGCGCGGAATTCATTGGTCGCCGCTTCGGCGGCATCCACTTGCTCTTTAGTTGGCATCAGCTGGCTACGATTGATTAGCGACCAGCCGTAATACTGCGTATTGGCTAGCTCAATATAATCCGCCCCCAGCGCCTCGGCCATTTCCAGAATCTGTTTCATGTGCCCAATGTTGTAGCGGTGTATCACCACATTCAACACCATCGGGTAGCCATGATTTTTAATCATGGCCGCAACTTTTTTCTTCAGTTCGAAGGTTTTGGTATTGGTGATGAAGTTGTTTATCTCTTCGGTAATGTCGTGCATGGAAAGCTGGATATGATCCAGGCCACCATCTTTAAACGCCTGGATGCGCTTCTCAGTAAGGCCGACGCCTGAAGTAATGAGATTGCTGTAATAGCCCAATTTATGCGCTTCAACCACAATGTCTTCAATGTCATCACGCAATAGCGGTTCTCCTCCAGAAATCCCCAGCTGAATTGCGCCCAGCTTACGCGCATCACGCAATACCTGAATCCATTGCTCGGTGCTCAGCTCATTCTGCGTATGTTTATCGTAATCGGTCGGGTTGTAACAGAAAGCACAATGCAAAGGGCAACGGTAGGTGATTTCAGCCAATAACCACAGAGGCTGTGTTTGTGTTGCAGCAGCCGTTACGCCATTATTGATCTGTTGCGCCTGCACGGTTTTCTGTACAACTGAATCGCCTAGTGAGTTTTGTGTCATTTTGTTGCTCCTTAATCCTTGTACGGCTTAAACCTTTCTAAGCCATGCCTTGCCAACAGCCATCTCAAACATTCCAATAATGTCATCTTCGATGCCTTCTGCATCGGGGAAAGCTGCCTTTAGTTCTCTGACGACATCACCCACGGTTGCCTTACCATCCACACGCTTGATAACTTCTCCGGCACCGCCGTGCAGTTTGACCATGCCTTCAGGGAAAAGTATCACGTAACTCTGCTGCGCTTCTTCCCATTGAAAGCGATGGTGCGGCGCAAGTGCGTAAATGTCGGTGTGTTGAATATGATGTTCCATAAATGCTCTTAACTGATGTTTATGACAGGTTGACGCAGATAATCGCGTCCTTCAACCTTGATGTCCGTACATTGCAACATGATGGAATCTGCCATCACCCACAGCACATCCAGCTTAAATTGCAAGATTTCAAGCGCGCGCTCTTGCAATTCACGGCTTTTGCCAAAATAATCCAAGGTCACGTGCAATCCTTGTTCCACATCGCGCCGCGCTTGCGTGAGGCGGTTTTTGAAATACTGCATGCCTTCAGGGTTGATCCAAGGATACATATCAGGCCATGAATCAATACGCTGCTGATGAATATGTGGCGCAAAAAGTTCAGTTAAGCTTGAACATACAGATTCCTGCCAAGGACGCTGTTTCGCGAAGTTGATATAAGCGTCTACTGCAAATATAGTTCCAGGCGCCACCATCTTGAGCGACATAATCTCTTCACGGCTCAAGCCGACTGCTGCTCCGAGATGGATCCATGCTTCAATGCCGCCCTCACCACCTTCGGCGATTTGGCCGCCGCCATCATGATCTATAATACGTTGAATCCAGCCGCGGCGAATTTCACGGTCTGGGCAGTTTGAGAGTATCGCAGCATCTTTCACTGGAATCGCAATCTGATAGTAATAGCGATTCGCCACCCAAGCCTGCATTTGCTGCTGCGTTAGCTTGCCTTCATACATCAACACATGGATTGGGTGATTGATGTGGTAGCCTTTGCCTTTCTCGCGCAATTTGGCTTCAAATTCTTCTCTGCTCCATGGTGCTTTTTCATTTGTCATTCTCTAAATCCTTATAAAATAATATCCATACCATCATAAGCCACTTCAATGCCATGACGATCAAGTTCTGCGCGCTCGGCAGAATCTTCTCTTAAAATCGGGTTGGTGTTGTTAATGTGAATCAATACCTTGCGCACCTGTTTACCATTATTAAGGCCAAATTTATCCAGATCTTCAATCATGCCGCCTTTGCCAGATTGCGGGTTATGGCCGATACTGCGTGCAGTTTTGGTCATCAAGCCCAAGTCAATCATCTCTGTATCAGTCCAGAACGTGCCATCCACCATGATGCAATCGGCCTGGTTCATCAATGCTGGTAAATGCGGTTCGATTAACTCCAAACCGGGCGAATACCAGCACTTCTTGCCAGTCGAAATTTCCTCGATCAGCACACCTATCGTATCGCCCGGCTGCGGATTGTTACGATGTGGGGAATAAGGTGGCGCAGCGCTTTTTAATGCCACTGTAGTAAAGCGCAAATTCGGCACATTAGGTATCTCAAAGCTGGTTTTGCCATCAATAGGTACTTGATGATGGTTGATGCCGCAGTAATGTCCCAGGATGTTCAAAATCTGATTGCCGGAAGTCAAGTCGCCATACACCATGTCTGTGCAATAAATTTCGCGTTTGACTGTACCCTCGCGCAGCATGAATAAACCAGTAGTGTGATCGATTTGTGCATCAATCAAAATAATTGCCTGAATCCCCGTGTCACGTATCGCACGACCCGGCTGCAGTGCTGGAAAGTCCTGAATCTGTTGCAGCACGTCTGGCGAGGCGTTGAACAATACCCAATTCACGCCATCGCTGCTCACGCAGATGGAAGACTGTGTACGCTTGGTCGCCTTGATCGTGCCCTTGCGCAGACCGTCGCAGTTAAAGCAATTGCAGTTCCACTGCGGAAAGCCGCCGCCTGCTCCTGCGCCTAAAACATGTATATGCATAACGAATTTTCTTTGTGTTGGATTGTGTAGAAGTAAAAAAGGCTGCCATCAGGCAGCCTTTGTGTCATCTGCAATTATTTATTGCAAACATACATGGTTACTTCAAAGCCGAAACGCATTTCAGTAGCTGCTGGTTTTGTCCACATGATCAAATCTCCTATTAGGTTGTGAATCAAGCACTCAATGTTACGTGTGGTGCTGTGCTTGTATGATTGACACTATACGCACTCGTTCCGCATAACACCTGCGAGCTTGCATGATAAACAGCTAGTGATTTTCATGATGTAGAAGTCTTGATTGCCCATGGATTCACGACCATAACGCCGGAATTTCCTGCGCTTATATCGCATCCTTGAGGCGCTTCTCACGGCGCGCGCGCACTGAAGCTGCCAGCTCTTCTAAAAGATCAACCGTGTCTTGCCAGCCCAGACAGGCATCTGTGATGGATTTCCCATATTCCAGTTTGCAACCCGGCGTGTGCTCCTGGCGGCCAGCTTTAAGATGCGATTCCACCATTACGCCAATAATACGCGTGTCACCATTGGCTAACTGGGCAGCAACATCCCGCCCGACCTCCATTTGCCGCTGGTAATCCTTGCTGCTGTTTGCATGGCTGCAATCGATCATCAACCTGGGCGCCAGCCCTGCAGCAGCCAGGCTGGCACAGGCCGCACTCACACTGGCAGCATCGTAGTTTGGTTTTTTACCGCCGCGCAGAATCACATGGCAATCCTCGTTACCTGCTGTAGAGATGATCGCGGAGCGGCCTTCTTTGGTAACCGATAGAAAGTGATGCGGGGTTTCTGCCGTTTTAATAGCATCTATCGCCACCTGCACGCTACCATCCGTGCCATTTTTGAAGCCAACGGGGCAAGACAGACCCGACGCAAGCTCACGATGCACCTGCGATTCGGTCGTGCGTGCGCCAATGGCACCCCAGCTCACCAAATCAGCCGTGTATTGCGGGGTAATCGTATCTAAGAATTCTGCACCTGCAGGCATACCCAACTCATTCACGTCCAACAGAAACTTACGTGCGGTCTCTAATCCTTCATTGATGCGATAACTGCCATCAAGGTGCGGATCATTGATCAGGCCTTTCCAGCCCACAGTCGTGCGCGGCTTTTCAAAATAAACGCGCATCACAATTAGCAGGTCTGCTGCCAGTCTTTTTCGCACTTCCATCAATCTGTGCGCATACTCTATGCCAGCTTCGGTGTCATGAATGGAACAGGGCCCCACAATCACCAGCAAGCGATCGTCGGTCTGGTGCAGAACACGGTGAATCGCTGCGCGTGCCGCCAATATATTATGCGTTGAATCAACACTCTCTTTAAGGCGACTCAATAAAGCAGATGGCGTGATTAACTCTTTGATTTCGCGAATGCGAACGTCATCCGTCGCCAGCTTTTCATAAGTGGCTGTTTCGTTTGTTTGTTTTTCTTTATTGGTCATCGGTTACTGCTTGTTGATAATATGTTCTAATACTTGTAAAAATCGCGCGTTTTCGCTGAATAGTCCTACACTCACACGCAAATAATCCGGCATTTCATAGTTGGCGATGGGCCGCACAATCACGCCGTTCTGCAGCAGCAGCTGGTTCACCGCGGCGGCATCTTGCACCTTGAAACTCACAAAATTCGCACTTGAGGGGATGTATTCTAACCCTAATTTGTGAAAACCCTGCGTCAATTGCGCCATGCCGGCTTGATTGGCCGCATAACTGCGCGCGACAAAATCGTCGTCCGCCAGCGAGGCCACAGCAGCGGCTTGCGCCATGCTGTTCACGTTAAAAGGCTGCCGTACGCGATTCAGCATATCGGCCACATCTGCATGCATTAAACCAAATCCGATTCTCAAACCTGCTAGACCGTAAGCCTTTGAAAAAGTGCGCGAAATAATGATGTTTTCAAATTCATTTAACCAGCGGATAGCTTCAGATTTATGCTCTGCAGACAAATATTCATCATATGCCTCATCCAGCACCACTAAAACATTTTTGGGAACCTGTTTTAGAAAGGCTTTTAATTCAGCTTTTGCAATTAGCGTGCCGGTTGGATTGTTCGGGTTGGCAATAAAAATCAAACGTGTTCTTGGCGTAATCGCTGTTAGAAAACCATCCAGATCGTGTGCATAGTTTTGGGCTGGCACCACTACGCCGGTTGCACCCACCGCTTGCGTGACCAATGGGTAGACCGCAAACGCATGCTGCGAGTATATCGCCTCGCAACCCGCATGCAGAAAGGCTCTGGCCGCCAGCTCCAAAATATCGTTGGAGCCATTGCCAAATACTATTTGATTCGGCGCAACATTAAATTTTTGACTTACCGCCTCGCGTAATGCAAAGCTGTTGCCATCCGGGTAGCGCGCGATATCCGCAATGACGTCATCTATTGCCATCTGCGCTTTCGGGCTGATGCCCAGCGGATTCTCGTTGGAAGCCAGTTTCACGATATCCGCCTCGTTCAAACCCATTTCACGTGCAAGCTCGCTGATTGGCTTGCCGCCTTGATATGGTGCAATCGCGCGAATGTAATCGGGAGCCAAACTAGATAAATTCATAAGCAGAAAACTCGAAAGAAAACTTAAATACTGGCTGCAGGGTAGGAACCCAGCACTTTGAGCAGGGATGCGCGCTGTTGACACTCTTGCAGCGCAGCTTTTACTTTGGCATCAGTTTGATGACCTTCGATATCGACAAAAAATACATAATCCCATAAACCCTGTTTTGAAGGACGCGACTCCAGCTTGGTCATGCTCACGCCATGCCGTGAAAGCGGTTCAAGCAGATTCACCATTGCGCCCGGTTTGTTCTGGGTAACCATGACCAGCGAGGTTTTGTCAGCGCCGGAAGCGGCCACATCGTGATTTCCCAGCACTAAAAAACGTGTGGTATTTTTAGGGTCATCCTCGATATTTTCAGCCAGCACATTCAGACTAAACAGTTCGGCCGCACGTTTGCTCGCGATGGCCGCCACAAACGTATTCTCCGCGGTTACCGCCTCATGCGCCAATTGGGCAGCGCGCGCATTACTGGTTACCGCTTCGCGCGTGGCCTTTGGCATGACGCGATTCAGCCACTCGTGGCACTGTGCAAGCGACTGTGTATGTGACAGGATATGGCTGATTTTATTGATATCCGGTTGGGCAGAAAGCAGGCAATGGTGTATCGGCAAGGTGATTTCGCCACAGATTTTAAGCGAACTGGAGAGCAACAGATCCAGCGTCAAACCTACAGCGCCTTCGGTCGAGTTTTCAACCGGCACCACGCCATAATCGGCCTGATTCGCTTCTACTGTACGGAACACCTCTTCGATAGAGCCACATACAATCGCATTGCGGCCTTGTCCAAACTGCTTGAGCGCAGCTTCTTCGCTATAGGTACCGAGCGGGCCTAAAAATGCGATGGCAAGCTCTTTTTCGAGCGCCCGGCAATTCGACATGACCGCACGGAAAATATGGCTGATCGCCTCATTAGACAGTGGTCCAGCGTTATTCTCTTGTAAATGGCGCAATTTTTGCGCCTCGCGCTCCGGGCGAAAAATCACGCCGTCTTCCTTCAGGCTGCCAATTTCGCGCGCGAGCTTGGCACGCTCATTGACGAGGCTGAGTATCTGCTCGTCAATCGCATCAATCTGGCTACGAAATTTTTTCAGCATATCGCTCATTACTGGTTGCTACTCCTGCCTTTTTGGCAATACACGTACATTCATCACACCTTCAATCGCGCGGATTTCGGCAAGCGCTGTTTCTGCTGCGGGGCTATCCAGATCCAGCATGGTATAAGCGATGTCTCCGCGCGATTTATTGACCATGTTATGGATATTGATCTCCGCTTTGGCCATCGCCGTGGAAATCTGCCCCACCATATTGGGAATATTGGCACTGGCTACTGCCACGCGATGCGCCGCCTCACGCGGCATCATCACTGCAGGAAAATTGACCGAGTTGCTGATATTACCGTTTTCCAGAAATTCGCGCACCTGATCAACCACCATCACTGCGCAATTATCTTCCGCCTCCTGAGTGGAAGCGCCGAGGTGCGGCAATGCCACTACGCCCGGGTGTGACTTCATGCGCGCGGTCGGAAAATCACACACATAGGCACGCAGCTTCTTGCTGTCCAGGCCATCCAGCACCGCCTGCTCATCAATCACGCCTTCGCGTGCAAAATTAATCAGCACCGCGCCATGTTTCATCATCCCGACACGTTCTGCATTGACCAGATGCCGCGTCGCGTCAATTAGCGGCACGTGCAGCGTAATAAAATCACTGTGTTTGAATACGTCGTCCACGCCATGCACACGCTTGACCTCGGAGGAAAGGCGCCAGGCTGCATCCACAGTGATTTCTGGATCATAGCCGAGCACTTTCATGCCCAGTTTAAGCGCTGTATCCGCCACGATGCCGCCTACAGCACCAAGGCCGATAATGCCAAGCGTTCTGCCAGGCAATTCAACGCCTGCAAAATGCTTCTTGCCATCTTCAACCAGTCTGGATAGCGTTGCATCATCCCCTTCCAGGCCTTCTACAAACTTCATCGCCGGGCCAATATTCCGCGCGGCCATCAGCATGCCCGTCAGCACCAGTTCCTTAACCGCATTGGCATTGGCGCCAGGCGTATTGAACACCACCACGCCGCGCTTGCTCATATCGGCAACCGGGATATTGTTAGTACCAGCTCCTGCCCTGCCTATCGCCTGCACACTGCTCGGGATGACCATATCATGCATTTTGGCTGAGCGCACTAAAACAGCGTCAGGGGCTGTGACTTCGCTGCCAACTTCATATTCATCCGTTGGCAAGCGTTTAATACCAAGCGTCGAGATCTTGTTAAGAATAAGTATCTGATGTTTACTCAAGCCGCTCCCCTTTTTTCAAGCATTTAAAATGAACTTGAAACACTGATTTTAGTTATCGTCTAGCTATTGTTTTTCTCAAAATCCTTCATAAATTCTACCAACACCTTCACGCCTTCCACCGGCATCGCATTATAGATTGAAGCACGCATGCCGCCAACCGAACGATGGCCTTTGAGCTGCACCAGTCCACGCGCTTTGGCTTGTTTGATGAACTCATCATCCAATGCCTCATTTTTTAGCGTAAACGGAATATTCATACGCGAACGGTTTTCTTTTGCGGTAGGGCAGCGATAAAAATCCGTGCTGTCCAAATAATCATAAAGCATGCTGGCTTTAGTGATATTGGTCTTCTCCATTGCAGCCAGTCCGCCATTGGCTTTCAGCCATTTGAATACCAGCCCTGCCACATAAATTGCAAATGTTGGCGGCGTGTTGTACATGGATTCGTTTTCAGCATGAATCTTGTAATCATACATACTCGGCGTGCCCGCAATGGTTTCGCCAATCAAATCATCACGCACAATCACTATCGTCAACCCTGCCGGGCCGATATTTTTCTGCGCGCCGGCATATATCAGCGCATGTTTGGCAACATCCACCGGGCGCGACAGGATGTGTGATGACATATCCGCCACCAGCGGCACTTTGCCCACTTCTGGTGTCCAGAACATTTCCACGCCGCCTATGGTCTCGTTTGAGGTGTAATGCACATAAGCCGCATCAGGATTGAGTTTCCACTGATCTTGTGCAGGCGCATAGCTGAAATTCTTATCTGCGGAAGTTGCGACTACATTCACTTCACAGTATTTTTTTGCTTCACTGATAGCTTTTTTTGACCACTCGCCAGTATTCAGGTAATCGGCTGCTTTTTTGCCGCGCAGCAGGTTCATTGGAATCATGCCGAATTGCGCCGAAGCACCGCCTTGCAGGAATAGCACTCTGTAATTAGCCGGGATGCCCATCAACTCGCGCAAATCGGCCTCAGCTTCGGCTGCGATACTCATGAACTCTTTGCCGCGATGGCTCATTTCCATCACCGACATGCCGGCGCCATGCCAATCCAGCAATTCGGCCTGTACTTGCTGTAATACTTCTTTCGGCAGTACTGCAGGCCCAGCGGCAAAGTTATAAATCTGTGTCATTACCCCAATCCCCTTACTTAATTAATTTATTTATTCGTCGTCTGTTTCAACTATTTTTTCCAGGCCTGAAAGTTTTTCACCCTCACCCAGGTTAATCAATGTCACGCCTTGTGTGGCACGGCCCAATTCACGAATCTCTTTCACGCGTGTGCGGATCAATATGCCGCCAGTCGTAATGAGCATGATTTCGTCTTCCTCATTGACTAATTTTGCCGCAACCACCAAACCATTGCGCTCACTAATGGCAATGGCTTTAACGCCTTGCGTGCCACGACCAGAATGACGGAAATCCGCCAGCACGGTGCGCTTGCCGTAGCCATTCTCAGTCGCCACCAATACGGTTTGCTGGTCACTTTCGGCAATCAGTAGTGAAAGCACCCGTTGTTTAGGCGCCAGCTTCATGCCGCGCACACCACGTGTGGCACGCCCCATCGGTCTGACATCGTCTTCTGTAAACCATACTGCTTTGCCGCCGTTCGACACCAGTACAATATCATTGTGGCCATTGGTGATTTCAGCCCCAATCAGATAATCATCATCATCCAGATTGATCGCGATAATGCCGGATTTACGCGGGTTGGCAAATTCACTCAGCGCCGTTTTCTTCACGGTACCTTGCGCTGTCGCCATGAAAACAAAGTGATTTTCGTCGAACTCTTTTACGGAAAGAATCGCATTGATTTTCTCGCCCTCTTCCAGCGGGAACAAGTTCACAATCGGCTTGCCGCGTCCGATACGGCTACCTTGCGGCACTTCGTATACTTTCAGCCAATACACACGGCCACGACTGCTGAAACACAGTATGTAGTCATGCGTATTCGCCACGAACATCTTGTCGATGAAATCATCTTCTTTGGTGGCTGCTGCCTGTTTGCCACGCCCGCCTCTACGCTGTGCGCGGTATTCATCCAGAGGCTGTGATTTCACATAACCGGTGTGTGAGAGTGTGACTACCACGTCCTGTGGTGTGATTAAGTCCTCCAGCGACAGATCCTGCGCATTTGCAACGATCTCGCTACGGCGTTTATCACCAAACTGTTTTTTAATTTCGGTCAATTCATCGGTGATAATCGTGGTCACGCGCGATGCATTGGCAAGAATATCCAGCAGATCTGCGATCTCATCCATCACTTCTTTGTATTCGCTGACAATTTTATCCTGCTCCAGGCCGGTCAGGCGCTGCAGGCGCATTTGCAGAATTTCCTGTGCCTGCACGTCCGAGAGTTTATAGCCTTTTGGCGTCAAGCCAAAATCCACACTCAGGCCTTCCGGACGCGAAGCTTCCATTGCGGCGCGCTTCAGCATTTCTTCCACAACCGGCGATTGCCAGGTGCGCGCCATCAAATCCACTTTGGCTTCTGGTGGCGTCGGCGCAGCCTTAATTAATGCAATCATCTCATCCACGTTAGCTAATGCAACGGCCAAACCTTCCAGCACATGTCCACGAGCACGCGCTTTTTTCAGCTCAAATACGGTGCGGCGTGTGACCACCTCGCGGCGGTGCCGTAAAAAGGCTTCAAGCATTTGTTTCAGGTTGAGCAGGCGCGGTTGGCCATCCAGCAAAGCCACCATATTCATGCCAAACGTGTCCTGCAGCTGGGTTTGCTTGTAAAGATTGTTCAGAATCACTTCGGCGATTTCACCGCGTTTCAGCTCAATCACCACACGCATGCCCGATTTATCTGATTCATCGCGCAAATCGGAAATGCCTTCTATTTTTTTCTCATTAACCAGCTCGGCAATTTTCTCGATCAGGGATTTTTTGTTCACCTGATACGGCAACTCATCGATAATGATGGATTGACGGCCGCCTTTGTCCATGTCTTCAAAATGCGTGCGACCGCGCATCACCACACGGCCGCGGCCGGTACGGTAACCTTCTTTTACGCCTGCGGTTCCATAGATAATGCCAGCGGTTGGAAAGTCTGGCGCAGGCACCATCTCAATCAATTCTTCAATGCCGGTGTCCGGGTTCTTAAGCAAGGCAAAGCAGGCATCCAGCACCTCATTTAAGTTGTGTGGCGGGATGTTGGTCGCCATGCCCACGGCGATACCAGAACTGCCGTTGATGAGCAGGTTTGGAATGCGCGCCGGCATGATGAGCGGTTCATTTTCCGAGCCGTCATAGTTAGGGCCAAAATCCACGGTTTCTTTGTCGATATCCGCCAACAGCTCATGCGCGATTTTCGCCATACGGATTTCGGTATAACGCATCGCGGCCGCGTTGTCGCCATCCACCGAGCCGAAGTTGCCTTGGCCGTCCACCAGCATATAACGCAGACTGAAATCCTGCGCCATACGTACGATAGTGTCATACACCGCCGTGTCGCCATGCGGGTGGTATTTACCGATCACATCACCCACAATACGTGCAGACTTTTTGTAAGGCTTGTTATAGTCATTGGATAGCTCATGCATCGCAAATAAAACACGGCGATGCACCGGCTTTAAACCATCCCGCACATCGGGTAGCGCACGCCCTACAATCACGCTCATGGCGTAATCAAGGTAGCTGCGGCGCATCTCGTCTTCTAAACTGATTGGCAGGGTTTCTTTAGCGAATTGATCCATGTTATTCCGTTAGTATTTCGTATTATTTTGCGTGCAAACTTTAACTTTAATTTAAGTTTTTGAGCTTCTCTAAAACTACTTTTTTACTTATTTTTAACCGTCGAATTCTAACATGCTTAGCCATGCAAAACACGCACATTCGGCGCTTAAAATGCGGTTTTTGCGAATTAAATTGATGCGGCATTTTCACCCAAAACAAATGTATAATAAAAACTATTGAATTATATTTATTGATAATTTTTATTTATCAATGCCATAAAAATATTCAACTGGACGATTGAAGCATTAAGCGTAAAATTACTGTGATGAACAGGAGCTAACCTGGGCATTTAAACCAATTTGAGGAGATCAACATGCAATTAAAAGGATCAAAAACCGAGCAAAGTCTAAAAGACGCTTTTGCTGGTGAATCACAAGCTAACCGCCGCTATTTATATTTCGCTAACAAGGCAGATATCGAAGGTCAAAATGATGTAGCAGCACTGTTCCGCTCTACAGCCGAAGGTGAAACTGGTCACGCGCATGGTCACTTGGAATTTTTAGAAGCTTCCGGCGATCCGGCGACTGGCTTGCCGATCGGCCCGACACGCCAAAACCTGGAATCAGCCGTCGCAGGCGAAACGCACGAGTACACCGACATGTACCCGGGCATGGCTAAAACAGCACGGGATGAAGGTTTTGACGAAATCGCCGACTGGTTTGAAACACTGGCCAAGGCAGAGCGCAGCCACGCAAACCGCTACGCAAAAGCACTGGCTGAGTTAGTAGATTAATTCAAACAGCATCCTTCCTCTTACGAGGGGGATGATGAGAGCATCCGAAAACGATGCTCCCATCATCCAAGCAATTAAACATATACAAAAAAACATGAGGTTAAAATGAGCCGAGAAGGTAATCTAGAAGCCCCTACCCGCCATGCATTAGATTGGAAGAGTCCTGACTTTTACGATGAAGAAAAGCTTAACCATGAGCTAGAACGTATATTTGACATCTGCCATGGCTGTCGCCGTTGTGTAAGTTTGTGCAACAGTTTTCCCACACTGTTTGATTTAGTCGACAACAGCCCGACTTTAGAAGTAGATGGCGTGGACAAAAAAGACTACATGAAGGTGGTAGATGAATGCTATATGTGTGATTTGTGCTACATGACCAAATGTCCATACACGCCACCTCATGAATGGAATTTAGATTTTCCACACACTATGTTGCGCGCCAAAGCCATCAAATTTAAAAAAGGTGAAGTAGGCCTTAATGAAAAAATATTGGCATCAACTGATGTGCATGGGCAATTCGCCGGGATTCCTATTGTTGTTCAGGTAGTGAATGCTGTAAATAGCACAAAATTGATGCGTAGCGTGATGGAGGCGACATTAGGCGTAGATAAAAACGCCTGGATGCCAAGCTTTGCCACTGAAAAGTTTAGACATGGTGCGGCTAAGAGCGAAGATTTTGTGGTAAAAAATGGCGAGCGCACACCTGGAAAAGTGGCTATTTATTCAACTTGCTATGTCAATTACAACGAGCCGGGCATTGGCCATGATTTACTTAAAGTGCTCGACCATAACGAAATACCTTATGTGTTAGTGGATAAAGAGCAATGTTGCGGCATGCCAAAATTCGAGTTGGGGGATTTAGATAGTGTTGCAAAGAGTAAAGAAGCGAATATCCCACACTTGGCTAAATATGCAAAAGAAGGCTATGCGATTCTTTCTGCAATTCCTTCCTGCACGCTCATGTTCAAGCAGGAAATTCCGCTGATGTTCCCCGGTTGCGCAGATACCAAGCTGGTGCAGGAGGCGATGTGGGATCCATTCGAGTATCTGGTTGCGCGCAAAAAAGACGGTCTGCTGAAAACCGACTTCAAAAAACCGCTCGGCAAAATCAGTTACCACATCCCATGTCACGGACGCGTGCAAAACATCGGCAAAAAGACCGAGGAGTTTTTGAAGCTGATACCTGAGACAACCATTAATACGGTCGAGCGCTGCTCTGGCCACGCGGGCACGTACGGCGTGAAAAAAGTACACCACACGATGGCGAAGAAAATCGGCAAACCGGTGGCCAAACTCATGGCCAATGGCGAGCCAGATTACATCAGCTCCGATTGCCAGTTGGCCGGTCACCACATCGAACAAATGATGGATGAAAATAATCTAGTGAATTCACAAAAACCGGCCAAGCTGGCGCATCCACTCACCTTGGCGCGCACGGCTTACGGAATAGAATAGGCATGCCCTGCAATCCGCATGGATATTAGCTCCCAGGGCATTATTTTCAGAGTTATTCAAGGAAAATTGAATGAGCATTACCCGTGACAACATCATGACGCTGGAAGCGTATAGCAAATATCGCAAAGAGCACAAACCGCAAATCATGGCGCATCGCCAATTGCGCTCCGTGCATTTGGGCGAGCATGTGAACATGCAATTTGAATCCGAACTCACCATGCGCTATCAAATTCAAGAAATGCTGCGGCTTGAAAAAATATTTGAAGAAGAAGCCATTCAAGATGAGATCAATACTTACGCGCCGTTGGTGCCTAATGGCAGCAACTGGAAAGCCACCATGCTGATTGAATATCCCGACGTGGAGGAGCGCAAAATCGCGCTCGCCAAGCTGATTGGGATTGAAGACAAAATCTATATCGAGGTCGAAGGCTTTAAACGCGTTTATGCGATTTCTGATGAAGATTTAGAACGTGAAACTGCTGAAAAAACCAGCGCCGTGCATTTTTGCCGCTTTGAATTCAACGAAGCCACTAGAAAAGCCATCAAATACGGCGCAAAAGTTACCTTAGGCTGCGATCACCCGAACTACAACATGAGCACCGTCATACCACTCAATCAGTTAGAGTCGTTAAGGGAAGATTTAAATTAAAAAAATAATGCCCTGAAAGCCGCATGAGTATTTGGCTGCAGGGCATCATTATTCATTTTGTCGTGTCTGACCCCATTCATTCCGTTCCGGCAACATAAAGCGTAAAATTTGGCGTTTATGTAAGCACTTTATTTTTTAGAATTTTAACCAAAGGAGATATAAATGGCCGTATTAGTAGGCAAACCAGCACCAGACTTCACCGCCGCAGCGGTAATGGGCAACAACGAAATCAGAGAAGACTTTCATCTCGCCTCGCACATCAAAGGCAAACCAGCGGTCATTTTCTTTTACCCGCTGGATTTCACTTTTGTATGTCCTTCAGAACTCATCGCGTTTGACCACCGTCTGTCCGAATTCAAGAAACGCGGCGTTGAAGTCATTGGCGTTTCAATTGACTCGCACTTCTCACATCTGGCCTGGAAAAACACACCGATTGATAAGGGTGGTATTGGTCAGGTAGCCTACCCGTTAGTCGCAGACATCAAGCATGAAATCTGCAAAGCTTATGATGTGGAAGCCGATGGCGGCGTAGCATATCGCGGCTCATTTCTCATCAACAAATCTGGTGTAGTGGTACACCAAGTGGTAAATGATTTACCACTAGGCCGCGACATTGACGAAATGCTGCGTATGGTCGATGCGCTGCAATTCTTTGAGCAGCACGGCGAAGTATGCCCGGCGGGCTGGAAAAAAGGCAAAGCAGGCATGAAAGCCTCGCCTGAAGGCGTCGCCAATTATTTGGCAACTAATGCAAAAGACTTATAGTCCTTGCTTGTAAATGCGTAAATAAAAAAACGGAGCCATAGCTCCGTTTTTTTATTTGAATAGCTAAAATCGCAGGTCAGTTTTCAAATCATCCACATGTTCCAAGCCCACGGCGATACGCACTAAATTATCTTTAATGCCGGCTTCTGCTCGTGCCTCAGCCGTGATGCGGCTATGCGTGGTAGTAGCCGGGTGTGTAATGGTGCTTTTTGCATCGCCCAGGTTAGCAGTGATCGAGATGAGTTCGGTCGCGTCGATCAGCGCCCAGGCGGCCTCCTGCGCAGTTTGTCCCGCTTTTGGCTTGATTTCGAAACTGACGATGCCACCACCGCTGCTTTGCTGTTTCATAGCAAGCGCATGCTGTGGATGTGAGCTTAAGCCAGGATAATACACGCGCGCCACCTGTGGCTGCTTTTCCAGCCAAACAGCCAGTTCCAGCGCCTTACGGGCATGCGCCTCCATACGCACATGCAATGTTTCCAGGCCTTTCAAAAACACCCAGGCATTGAAAGCACTCATGGTTACGCCAGCTGTGCGCAAAAAGCCGTACACCGGCTCCATCAGTGCTTTGGTGCCCAGCACCGCGCCACCTAAACACCTGCCCTGCCCGTCAATGTATTTGGTCGCAGAGTGAATAATGATGTCCGCACCCAATTCCAGCGGCTTCTGAATCGCAGGCGTACAAAAGCAGTTATCTACTACCAAGTATGCACCTGCTTGATGGGCAATGTTAGCCAAAACCTGAATATCACATACCTCTGTCAATGGGTTCGAAGGCGTTTCCACAAAAAACAGCTTGGTTTTAGGCGTAAGCGCAGCTTGCCACTCTGCTGGATTGGTCAGCGACACAAAAGTCACCTCCAGCCCCCAGCGCTTTAGAATGTTGCCGAACAATTGCACGCTGGTGCCGAATATACTGCGCGAGGCCACCACATGGTCACCTGCGTTACATAAACCCATCACACAAGCCAGTATCGCAGACATGCCCGTTGAAGTCGCTACGCATTGCTCAGCGCCTTCAAGCGCCGCCAGTTTATTTTGAAACATCGTGACCGTCGGATTAGTGAAGCGCGAATAAATATTGCCCGGCTCCGTGCCGCCAAAGCGTGCAGCTGCCTGTGCGGCGTTATTGAATCTGAAGCTTGAATTCAGAAACAAGGCTTCTGAATTCTCGCCAAATTCGGTCGCCTCGGAGCCCGCGCGCACACTCAATGTTTCAGGATGATATTGATGCTTATCCATAATAATCTCAAATTCTATAGGTATAAAAAAACCCGTAATAGCAATAAGGCTAAAACGGGTTTTTTACAGCTCTCGCTTTAGCAGAATTTATTACGCGCCCGCAAGCTGAGTAAGGCTTTGTTTAAAGTTGGCCACTCAAATCAGCGCATTTATATGGTATGCCTAACATCACCGCACGTCAAGCAACTTATTTCAGAATTATGCCTCTGCAACCTCTTCCGAGCTTTCATTTGCCTGCGTATCGATCAGGTTCAAATCCATCTGCGTGCTTGCGTTGGCAGGTTTTTGCTTTTTAATGGCATCGCCACGCGCTGCTTCAATGCGGTTCAAATAGGCCGTATCTATATCGCCCGTCACATATTTACCATCGAAACAGCTGCAGTCAAATACTTTCATTTTTGGGTTGGATTTGGAAATATCGCGCACTAGAGCATCCAGATCTTGATAAATCAGCGCATCCGCTCCGATTTCCTTGCAAATCTCGTCGTCGGTGCGGCCGGTAGCCAGCAGCTCGTCACGGCTTGGCATGTCGATGCCATACACATTGGGGAAGCGCACCGGCGGTGCGGCCGAGGCAAAAAAGACTTTATTGGCACCGGCATCGCGTGCCATCTGTACGATTTGCTGCGATGTTGTACCGCGTACGATGGAATCGTCCACGAGTAATACATTTTTGCCTTTAAATTCAATACCAATCGGGTTGAGCTTTTGCCGTACGGATTTTTTGCGCAAGGCCTGACCTGGCATGATGAATGTGCGGCCGATATAACGGTTTTTAATAAACCCTTCTCGGTAATCCAGCCCCAGCGCAATGCCCACCTGCAAAGCACTTGGACGGCTGGTATCCGGGATGGGAATCACCACATCAATTTTCTTATCCGGCCATTCGCGCTTGATTTTTTCGGCCAGACTGGTGCCCATATCCAAACGGGTCTGATACACCGAAACACCGTCAATCACCGAATCTGGCCGTGCAAGATAAACGTACTCAAAAATACAGGGGGTAAGTGTAGGATTTTCGGCGCATTGGCGGCTAAAGAAATTGCCGTCCATGTCAATAAACACCGCTTCGCCAGGCTCTACATCACGTATCAGCTGAAAACCCAGCACATCGAGCGCTACGCTTTCCGAGGCCACGATATACTCTGTGCCTTTGTCAGTCTCCTGCTTGCCGATCACCAAGGGGCGAATGCCGTGCGGATCGCGGAACGCCAGCAGCCCAAAATTGGCGATCATGGCAACCACCGCATACGCACCCTTGCAGCGCTTGTGTACACCGGCAACCGCGTCAAACGCCATATCCGTATTCAGCACCGCATTACGTGAGGTTTTTTCGATCTCATGCGCCAGCACATTCAGTAACACTTCAGAATCTGAATTCGTGTTGATGTGACGCAAATCCTGGCGGAACATTTCCGACTTCAGCTGCTCTGAATTGGTCAGGTTGCCGTTATGCCCCAGCACGATGCCGAAGGGCGAGTTTACATAGAACGGCTGTGCTTCAGCCGCGCTGGAAGATCCGGCCGTAGGATAACGCACATGGGCGATGCCCACATTGCCGATGAGACTGCGCATATGGCGGGTTTGGAACACATCTTTCACCAGTCCGTTGTTTTTGTGCATGAAGAATGTGTTCCCGTCACAGGTCACAATGCCGGCAGCATCTTGGCCACGATGCTGCAGCACCAGCAAACCGTCATATAACAACTGGTTTACCGGGTTTTTACCAACGATGCCTAAAATTCCACACATAAAGAATGTCCTGAATCAATTACACTATTTAATCATGATTAAGCTAATCATACTTGATATGTTTTGCTACAGCTTGCGGTACCCAAGGAAGCGCCGCTTTTACCAGCGCCTCCAGCGGCGAGCTGAACATGGCATTTGTCCATCGCGCATCTTTGGGCAGGCTGGTCAATCCCGCCAGAAACACCAGAATACAAACAATGATTAAGCCACGAGCAAAGCCAAATAAAGCGCCAACAAATCGATTCAGCCAGTTTAGGCCAATTTTTTTTATTAAGCTAGATAGCGCTATCGTGAGCAAACTTGCAATGAGCAGCACGCCCAAAAAAAGTATTAAAAACGCGGCCAACACTTTCAACGGTTCCGTAGGAATATCTTGCGGCAGCACGGGAACAAGCTGCACCGCATAAGTTTTCGCCACATAGAATGCAACCAGCCAGCCCGCAATCGCCAATACCTCGCGCACTGCGCCCCGCATCATGCTCACGATTATCGAGATACCGATGATGAGCAAAACCGTGTAATCAAAACTGGTCATTTCGCTTTATTCAGCCAGTTAAAGACGCGCATTACTGGCTTACCACCATCCCGGTCAGGCCGGCGTCTTTAATGTTTTCCAGCGCAATGGCGGCCTCGCTCCTGTCACTAAACACCTGTGTCCGCAACCGAATTTTCTGGCCCTTCGCTGTATCTATTTTTTCAGTTTGTGATTTATAGCCCAAATCACTTAATTTGGACTGCAATTGTTTAACATTGGATTCATCAGAAAAAACCCCGATTTGCACATAGAATTTGTGTGCGGTTTCTTCTTTTGGCTTGGCTGTATCCTTGGCAGGCGCCTCTTTAGCTGGTTTCTCAGATGCCGCCTCAGGATCAGGCGTCTGTGATGGTTCAGGCGCCTGCCCTGCCACTTCCGGGACTTCTGCAACAGGGGGCTCGGCTGGCACGATGCTAGAGTCAAAATCGGAGGGTGGCGTGGCAGTGAGTGTTTGTTGATCCCCCGGTAAGGTAATTGTGATTTTTTCTTGCGGCGGCAAAGCGGTACGGTCTTTCAAGATCATCGGCAACACGATCACCATTAATAGCACCAATGCAATCGCGCCAACCAGACGGCGGCGTGCACGTTTTTTAAACATTATTTCCTGATCACTGGAGGGGGACTTTTGCATGTAACTTACCTTAAGACATTGGCTTTCAAATAGGCGCTCTTAATTAAACTGCACGCGCGGACACCCAGTTTATGGCATCTGCAACCGTATAAAACGAGCCAAACGCGATTATTCTATCATTTTTATCCGCATCTTTACAGGCTGCGGCGAGCGCCATACCGACGTCATCAAACAGTCGCACTGAAGATTGATTCACTTGTCTGACAAGCGTCTTTTGCAAATCCAGCGCTTTTGCGCCGCGCGCAGCCTGAATGTCAGCGATATACCAGCGCGAAATACACGGCGCAACCGCGCTAACAACGCCTTCAATATCCTTGTCTGCAAGCATCGCGAACACCGCCAAAGTACGCCCTGCACAAGGCGTAGATTGCAGGTTTTGCGCCAAGGATGTTGCCGCATGCGGGTTATGCGCCACATCTACGATGATCTGCGGTTTGGATTGAACTTGCTGGAAACGGCCTGTTAATCTCACCGCGCCAAGAGCCGCATGGATATTGGCTTGCGAGACAGGCAAAATATGCTTTAAATGATGCACAGTGCATATGGCACAGGCTGCGTTTACAAGCTGAAATTCACCGGCAAGCCCAAGCACCGGCAACAGCAACACCAGCGCTTCATCTGAATATTGCCAGCCTTGCCCAGTTTTTTTTACCTGAAAATCGCGGTTGATCAGCTTTAAATCTGCACCTATTGTTTCGGCATAGTTAAGCAGACTTTCCGGCGGATTTTCATCACCGCAAATGGCCAGTTTATTGGCCCGGAAAACGCCGGCTTTCTCAAAGCCGATTTTTTCACGCGTTTCGCCCAAATATTCCATGTGGTCCAAATCAACCGTGGTGACAATAGCGCAGGCAGGTTCAAATATGTTTACCGCATCCAGGCGACCACCCAAGCCCACTTCCAGAATGACAACATCTAAATTGGCGCGACAAAAATGCCACATCGCGGCAAGCGTGCCCATCTCAAAATAGGTGAGCGCGATATCCCCGCGCGCCGCTTCGACCGCCTCAAATGCCATGCATAAATCCCGGTCGGAGACCTCCTGATGATTAACACGCACACGCTCGTTATAACGAATCAAATGCGGAGAAGTATAGCAGCCAACTTTATAGCCAGCTTCGCTGTATATCCGGCTTAGCATCTCGCAGGTAGAGCCTTTGCCGTTCGTGCCGGCAACCGTAATTATGGGGAAACTGGGGAATAATGAAAGCTTACTTGCGACGGCTTGCACCCTGTCCAACCCCATGGCGATGGATTTAGGATGCAAGGCCTCAATGTAAACCAGCCACTCTTGTACAGTTGTTGGCTTTGGCTGTGTGGCGGTCACGAGAAACTGATATTGATAAGTTTAGGCTGCTTTAGGAGCCCGCATTAGGCTGGATAAAATATTGGCCAGTTTCTGGCGCATTTCGCGACGATCAACAATCAAATCAACAGCGCCATGCTCAACTAAAAACTCTGCACGCTGAAAGCCTTCTGGCAAAGTTTCACGTACTGTTTGCTCAATCACACGTGGCCCTGCAAAGCCGATTAACGCATTCGGCTCGGCAATGATAATATCGCCCAGCATGGCAAAACTGGCTGATACGCCGCCCATGGTCGGGTCAGTCAACACCGAAATATAAGGCAACCCGGCTTGTGAAAGCCTGGTCAGCGCAGCGCTGGTTTTAGCCATCTGCATCAGCGAGAACAAGCCCTCCTGCATGCGCGCACCACCACTTGCAGAGATGCAGATAAACGGTGCTTTTTGTTTGATGGCCGCTTCTACGCCGCGCGCAAAGCGCTCGCCTACCACTGACCCCATCGAACCGCCCATGAATTTGAATTCAAATGCGGCTACCACCACGTTCAGGCCGTGGATCTTGCCTTGCATGACGATTAACGCATCCTTCTCGCCACCCTCTTTTTGCGCGGCTTTCATGCGGTCCGCATAGCTTTTGCTATCTTTGAATTTGAGCGGATCAACCGGCTCTACGTTTGCACCGATTTCCACGTGTTTTTCTTCAGGATCCAACAATTGATTCAAACGATCCCGCGCGCCAATCCGGTTGTGATGCCCGCATTTCGGGCAGACTTCTGCGTTATTCTCCAGATCGGTTCTATATAGCACCGTCATGCACGATGCGCACTTGCTCCATAATCCTTCAGGGACATTTTTCTTTTGCGCCACATTAACTGCGCGCTTGATTTTCTGTGGAATTTTATCTAACCAACTCATCTTTTACTCCTTAAGCATCAATCGCCGTACGTAGCTCCGCCATCAATTGACTGATATTTGAAAGCAGATTATCTTCACTAGATTGCTCAATCGCAACCACTACGCGGCTGCCCACCACTACCGCATCGGCGATTGCGGCCACTTTCCTGGCAGTAGCCGCATCTTTCACCCCAAAGCCGACTCCGATTGGCAAATCGGTCTTGGTACGAATTGCTGCGACACGCGCTTTCACTTCTTCAATATCCAAATTAGCCGCGCCCGTTACGCCTTTTAGTGAAACATAATACAAAAATCCGCTGGCTTGATTCACGATCAAATCCACGCGTGCCGCATCCGAAGTGGGTGACAACAAGAAAATGCTATCCATACCACTAACCTGTAATGCAGCAATAAAATCTTTACATTCTTCCGGCGGATAGTCTACGGTCAGAACTCCATCCACACCTGCCGCTTTGGCTGCCTGGGTGAATTTCTCCATTCCCATTGCCTCGATAGGATTGGCGTAACCCATTAATATGATGGGAGTTTTTGTGTCTTTCTGGCGAAACTCCTGCACCATGTCCAATACTTTTCTTAAACCTACTTTATGCACCAAGGCACGTTCACTCGCGCGCTGAATCACTGGGCCGTCAGCCATCGGGTCAGAAAAAGGGATGCCCAGTTCAATCATGTCAGCACCGGAACTTGCCAAAGTATGCATTAAGTTGACGGTGTGTTTCGGATGCGGATCACCTGCAGTAATGTAGGGGATCAAGGCTTTTTTGTTATTGGCTTTGAGCGCGGAAAATACTGTTTGAATACGTGACATGAGTTTATTTTTATAAGGTTATATTAGAAAGTTTGGCAACTGTATTAATATCCTTGTCGCCGCGCCCCGATAAATTGACCAGGATGATTTCATCTTTACGCATGGTTCTGGCCATTTTTTCAGCATGTGCCAACGCGTGGCTGGATTCCAGCGCAGGGATAATCCCTTCCGTGCGGCACAAATTATGAAACGCTGCCATGGCTTCATCATCGGTAATCGCGACATATTCAGCACGTTTGATATCCTTTAACCACGCGTGCTCCGGACCGACACCCGGATAATCCAGACCGGCTGAAATCGAATGGGTCTCGATGATATTGCCATCGCTATCCTGCATCAAGTAGGTGCGGTTGCCATGCAATACGCCCACTGGGCTATTAGCAGTCAAGGGTGCCGCGTGCATGCCGGTTTCCAAACCATGCCCCGCCGCTTCCACGCCAATCAGACGCACGTTCGGCACATCGATATACGGATAAAAAATGCCCATGGCGTTAGAACCGCCACCCACACATGCAACCACCGCATCAGGCTGACGCCCGACCATTTCCAACATTTGTTGTTTGGCTTCTATGCCGATCACTGACTGAAAGTCACGTACCATCATGGGGTATGGATGCGGGCCTGCCACCGTACCAATGATGTAAAACGTGTTGGAGATATTGGTCACCCAGTCGCGCATGGCCTCATTGAGCGCATCTTTCAGCGTTTTGGAGCCACTTTCTACGGGGATGACTGTTGCACCCAGCAACTTCATTCTGAACACGTTAGGCGCTTGGCGCTTCACATCCTCAGCCCCCATGTAGACTACACACTCAAGACCCAAGCGGGCAGCTATAGTGGCTGTCGCCACGCCATGCTGGCCTGCGCCGGTTTCAGCGATGACTCTGGGTTTTCCCATCCGCTTGGCCAACAAGGCCTGGCCGATGGTATTGTTGACCTTGTGCGCACCGGTGTGGTTTAGATCTTCGCGTTTGAGGTAAATCTGCGCACCGCCGACCCGCTTCGTCCAGCGCTCAGCAAAGTAAACCGGGCTGGGGCGGCCGACAAAATGTTTTAAGTCATAAGCAAATTCAGCCAAAAATTCTGGATCATGGCGATATTTCTCATACATCACGCGCAGTTCTTCCAGCGCCTCGACCAGAGTCTCTGCTACGAAAATACCACCGAATTGTCCAAAATGACCGCGCGCGTCGGGCATATCATAAAGCTGCATTGCTCACTCCTTGCATAAATGCGGCAATTTTTGCCGCATCCTTGATTCCTTTACCGGCTTCCACACCACCACTCACATCTACCGCGTAAGGCTGCACTTGCCTGATGGCCAGCCCCACATTTTCCGCATTCAAGCCGCCTGCCAGAATAACCGGCATGTGTAGATTCGCCGGAATTAAATTCCAGTCAAATGTTTGTCCCGTACCGCCCATGGCAGCTTCAGAAAAAGCATCCAGCAACAATGCTTTTGCTGTGCGATACTGCTGTGCGCATTGTATCAAATTTGTGTCTGCTTTGACGCGAATTGCCTTGTAATACGGCAAGTTTATTTGTTCGCAATCTTCAGCCGTTTCGTCGCCATGAAACTGCAAAATATCCAAACGCACGCGAGATAAGATCGATTCGATTTCCACCTTAGGCGCATTTACAAACAAGCCGACGATACTCACAAAGGGTGGAATCGCCGCCGCGATTTTTTGCGCTTGTTCAACTGTCACTGCACGCGGGCTTGGTGCATAAAATACCAGGCCGATGGCATCCGCGCCTGCATTGACAGCCGCTAGCGCGTCTTCGACACGCGTAATCCCGCAAATTTTTACTCGGGTTCTCATCAAGGTTTCCATAAAACGTAAGCGTAACTTAAACACTTCGTGCTGTCAGTGTTAGCCATCAAATAATACCTAGCTGGCGCTGTGTTATGGGCAAATCCCATTTGTTATCGTACTGCACGCCGCTTAAATACAGGCCATGTGGCGAAAATGTTGGCGGCGACAAAGTGCGGTCCTTTTGTGTCAATAACTGTTGAATGAATTCCGGTGGATATTTGCCGTTGCCCACATAAACCAAAGCTCCCACCATGTTGCGCACCTGATGCTGCAGAAAAGCGTTCGCAGCAAAATTAAAAATAATAAAATCACCATGCGCCTTGATTGACGCAACCTGCAGATGTTTGACCGGCGATTTCGCCTGACATTCGCTGGCGCGGAAGGCGCTAAAATCATGCTCGCCGCGCAAATACACTATCGCTTCCTGCATCGCGGAAACATTCAGCGGCATATGATACCAGCCGGCCTGATCGGCATAAATGGCAGGAGCCGTAGGCTGGTTTGCCAGCAGGTACTGATAGCTGCGCTGCGTGGCCGAGAATCGTGCGTGAAATTCTGCATCAACAAGCTTTGCCCAAAGTACGCGAATCGTTGCAGGTAAAAATGCATTCACTCCACGCACCCAGGCACTATCCGGGCGACTGGCGTCTGAGTCAAAATGCACCACTTGCATCATTGCGTGAACACCAGTATCGGTGCGGCCTGCAGCATGGATGCGTATAACGTGCCCGGCAATTTTTGCGACGGCATCCTCCAGATAGTCCTGCACACCACAGCGGCTAGGCTGACTTTGCCAGCCACAATATGACGTGCCGTTGTACTCTATCCCCAATGCGATACGCATTTATACAAATGCTTTCGCTACAAGCATGATCAGCAAAACAACAAAGCAGGCTATCAGCCCGTAATCCGGCCAACAGAACCTAGGGATAGTAAAAACTATCGAGGATGCCTCATTCCCCGGATAGGAATCTATCGTGGTCATCGCTCTTAGCCGGCCAAGAAAATCCTGCTGTGATTTATTTTCGCGCTGCAATTCCACATAATGCAGGGTTAGCCACAACCTCACCGCAAAGCGCTCAACCTTTAATCCGAAAATTTTTAATGGCATCAGGATGACATAAAACCCAGAGATAAGCTGCTGTCTGGTGTTGGAAGCCAGAATCAGGGAAATAGCTGCCAGCATGACGATAATCCTAAGGACTTGTGTAAGACCGGCTACGATGCCTTCATAGGTCGGGGCAAATGGAAACGGCCAGGCAGGGACATGCTCCCCAGGCGTATTCAGCGAGAAAATCATAATCATCACCAAAAAAAGCCATTTAAACCGCTTAATGAAATGCAAAAACTGAGAGGTTCTGTTCAGCAGCAGAATCATAGAAAAAATGATTGAAACCGACAGCAGGATATTTAAACTCAACTGGTTGACCATTACTGCAAATATAAAAAAGCTGAGCAATTGTGTAATGATGTTTATTTTGAACATCCTGCTATTTTATTAGCTTTTGCCTGAAATTTCTGGCAACAAATAAAAAAACCGGGCAGTCACCCGGTTTTTTTGCAAGACATCTAGCCAATCTAAGCCAATTTGGCCAGCAGCGCTTCCGCACGCTTACGTTGATTGGCGCCGCCTTCTTTCATTACTTCATCCAAAAGCTCTTTTGCACCTTCTTTATCATCCATCTCAATATAAGCCGCTACCAAATCCAGTTTGGTTTCAACCTCAATCGGCTCATGCTCGGACAATGTCATCTCCACTGCCTGGGCTGAACTTTCTTCCGCAGCAGCGCTTGTGTCTGCGCCGTCGCTCAAATCCAGGCTAATTGTGGTTAAATCAAACGCGTTAGACTCGGAAGTATCTTTGTTTTTTAAGTCTGATGCCTCAGGTGCAATCGTGTTGATTTTAAAATTGAAGTCGCTCGATTCGCCTTCGCTATCTGTACCGCTAATATCAAGCACTCCTGCTTTCGGTGAAGTTTCTTCCACTGCTGGAAAATCAAAATCTTCCAGCTTGATTTCGTTTAGCTCCGGCAGACTCTCCGTTTTCTCGCTGGTTGTGTCCGTTAGAGCGGCGCCGGTTTCTGGCATGAATTGCGGCGCATCAAAAGTTGGAATATCCAGACTAGGCATAGTATGTGCAAACGCTTCTGTGCTTGCCTGAACAGGTTCTTCAGCCACAGCGTTCAATTCAGCTGTATTGAAATCCCCCAGATTAAAGTCCAGGCCACCATCAGTCTCTGAAGCTTTATCTGCCTGTGTCTGTGAGACTGAGAAATCTACAGCATTATCAGCTTCCGGCTTAGCTAAATCCAAGTCAATTTCATTGATTGTCGCAGTATCCGGAGCGGCAAAATCCTGTGCCGTAGGCTCATTGTCAAATGAAAAATCCAGATCTTTTTCTGCTGCTAACGGTGAATCAGAAAAATCTGAGGCATCCAGTTTGTCGCTTGAATCCGCTGACTTGTTACTAGAACCAGCTGGACTGCTGCCTGCCTGATACAACGGGTTGTTAGGTTCCAGCTTGATACCGATTTCCGCCACTTTTGCCCATGTCGGATCTTCAGCACCTAAAGTTGTATAAAGCTCACCTGCGATTGTTTCGAAAGCCGATAGATTCTTGCTGGCAGCATACATTTCCAGCAATTTAAGATGCAGTTCATAGCGTTTCGGCTCTTTAGAAATCGCATCCTTCAGGATCTCTTCGGCCTGTGCATCGCGTCCATAGGCCATGTAAACCTCAGCCTCGGCGATCGGGTCAACATCATTGGTGTCAATCATGCCGCCATTAGCGCTCTGTGAAAAGTCGGTCAGGAATGAGGTGTCACCTGTATCAACACTGGCGCTTGCCGTGTTGCCAAATACCGTGTTCGCCTTCAGGCCACCTGAAGTCATGATGCCCTGCTCAAAGTCGGCCAGACTGCGCTCCCGTTTCTTGCGCAGATACATCCAGCCGCCGCCCAACAACGCCAGCAAACCACCGGCAGGCAAAAGCGTCGTTAAATCCAGACCGCCCAAAATGCTGTCCAGGAAACCCGGCTCTGGAGCAGGTTCTGGCGCTGGAGCAGGTTTTGCGGCAGGTTTAGGTTGCGCTGGAGTAGCTTCATTCATCGCCGCAACTTCCGGTTTTGCGGGTTCGGCTGGTGCAGCTTGCTCAGCCGGCTTTGTGGAATCCACCGGCGCTGGAGTCACCTCAGCAGGCATGCTTTGTTGTTTATCCGCTGCTTCAGCCTGTTTCTGCAAATCGGCCATGTCGCCGTTTTTCAGCGCCAGCAGTTTCTGCATATCAGCGATTTGCTTCTCTAGCGAAGCGGTTCTTTCTTGCGCTTCTTTTACACTTTTCTCACGTGCCGTGGCTTCCTCTTGCAGCGCAGTGACTTTATCCTCAAGCGATTTTATATTTTCCGCACTGGCTTTAGCAGCGGCCGCATCCCCTGCGGAAAGCTTAACGACGTCCTTTGGCTCAGTGCTCGCAGGCATTGATTTGTCTTCAGCCGCGCCTTTGATTTTACCACCGGCGGATTGTGAGCTGGCTTCCGCTTCACCTGGCGCCGCATCCGCAACGATACCTGCCAATTTATTGCGGTAAGCATTCCAGTTTGCTGTTTGAACTTTGATCTCTTGGGAAGCTTCTTTGCGTGATATCGCATCAAGCGTTGCTTCAGAAGGCTGGCGTAAGATCTGCCCTACCTTCAGGCGGTTCATATTGTCGCCCTGGAACGCATTTGGATTGGTTTGGTACAGCCCTACCAGCATCTGCTCAAGACTGACACCTTCCGGCTTCATATCACGCGCGATTTTTGCCAGGGTGTCGCCACGCTGGGTAACGTATTCCTGACCGTTTGCATCAGAAACGGCCGCTATATCCTCTACCGGCTTTGTCTTTCTGGCACCTTTAGTTGTTTTTTTTGAACCGGATGGCGAGGCAGTCATTGTTTCGCCATCCATTTGGCCATTTTGTGTCAGGCTGCTTTGAGTTGATCCGCTAGATTTAACCTGGGGCAGTTGTGCGGTTTGCGTATCCGGCTCTGACTCGCCCGTATAGCCTGGCGGATCAAGCAAAACGGTGTATTCACGTAATAAACGGCCTGTGGCCCAGTCCACCTGTATCAGCATATCTAAAAACGGCTCGCTGATGGGCTGCGTCGATTTCAGTTTTAATACTGGCGTGCCGCCTGCATTTTTGGCAATGTCAACCTTGATCGTGTTATGGGATGCCGGCTTCTCGATGCCTTGGGTTGCGTATGCCTCTTCAGAGGCAATGGTTGCGGTAATGCTGCTCAGCTCTTCGGCAGTCACCGAAATCAGTTCTATATCTGCTTTAAGGGGTTCGCCCAGACCTGACATCACATTGAGCTTGCCTAGCCCCGCAGCAAACACGGAAATTGGCACTAACGCCATGCATAAGGCAACTGTTATTCGCTTTAATTTTGAGTTATGCACTATCCCACCCTTAATTTACTAAAATATTGCAATAACAAAAATAACATCAATCAGTTAGAGATGCAAGCTCATAATACACATTATATTCAGTGGCTATGTGCATACATGGGAGTATTGTTGGTTTTTTTCAACGCTGACGCTGAATCCAGGCGTTCTTAGCGTGCCACCAATATCCGCAGCATGCGGCGCAGCGGCTCGGCGGCACCCCACAGCAACTGGTCACCCACGGTAAACGCGGAAAGATAATCGTTGCCCATATTCAGTTTACGCAAACGTCCCACTGGCGTGATAAGTTTACCCGTCACCGCAGCCGGCGTCAGTTCGCGCATGCTGGCCTGACGCTCGTTAGGAATCACCTTCGCCCATGGATTAGCCTCTGCCAGCATCTGGTTTATTTCATCTAACGGCACATCTTTGGTTAACTTGATAGTCAGTGCCTGACTATGACAGCGCATCGCGCCGATACGCACACACAGCCCGTCAATCGGAATCGGATTATCGCTTAAACCCAGAATTTTATTGGTCTCCACGCCGCCTTTCCATTCCTCTTTACTCTGCCCATTGCCGAGATCGCTATCTATCCAGGGAATCAGGCTGCCAGCCAACGGTACGCCAAAATGCGCCTTGGGGAAAGCTTCGTCACGCAGTGTACCCGCCACTTCACGGTCAATATCCAGAATGGCAGACGCAGGGTCTTTCAAAAAATCACTCGCCACACGATGCGCTTCGCCCATCTGATTCAGCAATTCACGCATGTTCTGAGCCCCCGCGCCCGAAGCTGCCTGGTAGGTCATGGAAGTGATCCACTGTACCAAGTTAGCTTTAAACAGGCCATTTAGCGCCATCAACATGAGCGAAACAGTACAATTACCGCCCACCCAGTTTTTACCGCCCTTATGCAGCGCATCCTCAATCACGTGCATATTCACCGGATCGAGCACAATCACTGCATCTTTTTCCATGCGCAATGTAGAAGCCGCATCTATCCAGTGGCCTGACCAGCCTGCTTTTCTTAATTGCGGATAAATTTCGCTGGTGTAGTCACCGCCCTGGCATGAAACAATCGCATCCATGGCGCTAAGCGCATTGATGTCCTTGGCGTCTAATAGCGCAGGCGTTTCCTTGCCAACGTTCGGCCCTTTGCCGCCCACTTGTGAAGTTGTAAAAAACTGCGGCTCGATTTCGCCAAAATCATTTTCTTCCATCATGCGCTGCATTAGCACACTGCCCACCATGCCACGCCAACCAACAAACCCGACTTTTAACATATTTTTCCGTTCAAAATTCTAAAACTGCTTATTACCAACAATGCTTATTTCGTTGACTTTTTGATGGCTTCGCCAGCCTTTTCGATATCCTGCCCCACACCATGTACCGTGTTGCAGCCCGTCAACAGGAAAGCGCATACAATAATCGCGACCATCTTACCCATTCAAGCTCCTTAATCTCTAAAATTACCAAACTGCAAAGGAAAATCCGTCACGCTCTTTTTGACGAATGCGATTGCCTCTTGCAAATTGTCCCGCTTTGCGCCATTTACACGCACCGTATCACCCTGAATGCTCGCCTGCACTTTCAGCCCACTATCCTTAATCAGCTTGGTGATACGCTTGGCAAGCTCGCTGTCAATCCCCGCGCGGATTTTCAGCTCTTGCTTGACTTTATTCCCACCAATTTTTTGCACATCCTTATGCTCCAAGCGCTTGGATGAATCCGGCTCTTTTTTTTCCATGCCAGGCAACAAAATATCTTTGATTTGATCAAGCTGAAAATCATTATCACCAAACAAGGTAATGATGCTGTCCTTTTCATTCAGCTCTACCTTAGCGGAAGTGCCTTTAAAATCATAGCGATTGGTGATTTGCTTACCCGCAATATCAATTGCATTTTTCAAAGCGACCATATCAACTTCTGAACTGATATCAAATGAAGGCATACGTTCCTCCTATTCGAAATGACAGACGTAATCCAATGTTTCAATCGTTTCAATATCAAAACTTGAATTACCAGGTACAGTAAATTTCTCGCCAGCACCATAAGTTTTCCAGGCATCTTCACCCTTTAGCCGCACTTTACAAACACCCGAGTTGATTTCCATTAACTCGGGGGTCGCAGTGTTAAAAGTGAGTAGGCTTGGGAAAATCACACCTATCGTGCTACGCGTGCCATTTGGAAACATCACAGTATGGCTCACGCATTTACCGTCAAAGTAAACGTTGGCCTTCTTTTTTACACTCACATTATCAAATTGTGCCATTTTTTAACTCTCCAAATGATTTTATTCCATTATACAGATTCTGGTTTCAATTCGAAGGCAAGACAAGGCGGTGACGAGCGCGCGACGCAGACAGTACGTTCGTATACGACTAGGAGCGCGCAAGAAAGCTAACACAGTATTGCCAATGAATTGTAAGCGGAATTACATTGCGGCGACTATTTGGTCACCCATCTCACTACAACTCACCCGATTCATGCCTGCTTCATAAATGTCGCCGGTACGGTAACCCGCCGCCAGCACTTTTTTAACAGCATTCTCGATACGCGTTGCGGCGGCCTCGTTGTCGAAGGTGTAGCGCAACATCATCGCAGCAGAAAGAATCGTCGCGATCGGGTTGGCCAGGTTTTTGCCGGCGATATCTGGTGCGGAACCATGCGATGGCTCATACAAGCCTTTTTTGGTTTCATTCAGCGATGCCGAAGCCAGCATGCCGATAGAACCGGTGAGCATAGAGGCTTCGTCAGACAAGATATCACCAAAAATATTACCAGTCACCATCACATCAAATTGTTTCGGGTTGCGAATCAGCTGCATCGCTGCGTTATCCACATACATGTGGCTTAATTCAACTTCCGGGTACTCCTTGGCAACGTCGATCACGATTTCCTTCCAGAATTCGGTGGTTTCCAGCACGTTGGCCTTATCCACGGAACAAAGCTTTTTGTTACGCTTCATCGCAATACCAAACGCCACATGCGCGATACGACGCACTTCGGATTCGCTATACACCATGGTGTTAAAACCTTCGCGTTCACCCTTTTCATTCGTGCGCATGCCACGTGGCTGGCCGAAATACACGTCACCCGTCAATTCCCGCACAATCATGATATCCAGGCCAGCGACTACTTCCGGCTTAAGCGTAGAGGCATTTGCCAGTTCCGGATACAGCACAGCTGGGCGCAGGTTGGCAAACAACCCCAAATCCTTACGGATCGCCAGCAGGCCACGTTCCGGGCGCAGCGGGCGATCCAGCGTGTCGTATTGTGGGCCGCCCACGGCACCGAGCAACACTGCATCGGCTTCGCGACAGATTTTTTGGGTAAATTCCGGATAAGGTGCGCCATACTGGTCGTAAGCCTGGCCGCCCAGTGGTGCCTCTGTGAACTCCATGGGCATGCCTTCTTTTTTCAGCACATCCAGCACGCGGAGCGCTTGTGCAATGATTTCCGGGCCAATGCCATCACCAGGTAAAACTGCGATTTTCATTGTCATTTTAATGATTCCTAAAAAAATAATTCTTTATCTTAAACCTTTAAACTGGCAGAAACTGTAACGAGTAACTGATAATCAAGGCGCAAGGAGCACAGAAACCAGAATGTACACGTAGTACATGAGGATTTCGAGCACCGCGCAACGCCGAGTATCAGTTACGCAGTAGGTTTCAAGCGAATAGCCAAGGTTGCGCGGCTTTATGTTTTACTTCAAACGCTTTGATCTCATCAGCATGCTGCAAAGTCAGGCCAATCTCATCCAGACCGTTCAGCAAGCAGTGTTTACGATGTGGCGTAATATCAAAGCTGAATGTCTTGCCGGAAGGTAAAGTCACAGTCTGTGAAGATAAGTCTACATTTAACTTGTAACCCTCGTTAGCTTCGCATTCCTTGAACAGTTGATCCACGATTGCAGCATCCGCCACGATCGGCAGAATGCCGTTTTTGTAGCAATTGCTAAAGAAAATATCTGCAAACGATGGCGCGATGATCACGCGGAAGCCGTAATCCTCAATCGCCCAAGGCGCATGTTCACGGCTAGAACCACAGCCAAAATTATCACGCGCCAACAACACTTGCGCACCTTGGTAACGCGGTTGATTCAATACAAAATCTTTGTTGATCGGACGTGTGCTGCAATCCATGCCAGGCTCACCATAGTTAGTGTAGCGCCATTCGTCGAACAAGTAAGGGCCAAAACCCGAACGTTTGATGGATTTTAAAAACTGTTTTGGAATAATCGCATCGGTATCGACGTTGGCACGGTCAAGCGGACAAGCCAAACCATTGAGTTGTGTAAATGCTTTCATGTTGTTTCCTTATATCTGGTTGCGAACGTCGACAAAATGACCCGCAATCGCTGCGGCCGCGGCCATTTCCGGACTCACCAAGTGGGTACGGCCACCTGGACCCTGACGACCTTCAAAGTTACGGTTTGAGGTGGAAGCACAACGCTCGCCAGCACTTAAACGGTCAGCATTCATCGCCAAGCACATAGAGCAGCCTGGCTCACGCCATTCAAAGCCCGCTTCTATAAAAATCTTATCTAAGCCTTCTGCTTCCGCTTGACGCTTCACTTGGCCTGAACCTGGCACCACCATGGCTAAGGCAATATTGCTTGCCACTTTTTTACCCTTAGCTACGGCCGCTGCCGCACGCAAGTCTTCAATACGTGAATTGGTGCAAGAGCCAATAAAAATCTTATCCAACTTGATTTGCTCAATCGGCGTATTAGCGGTTAAGCCCATATATTTCAATGCATTTTCAATGCTGGTGCGTTTCGTTGCATCGGTTTCTTTGGCTGGGTCTGGCACGGTTGCACCAATCGGTAACACTTGCTCAGGTGAAGTTCCCCAAGTCACTTGCGGCGCAATCTCAGCACCTTTTAATTCAATCACAGCATCGAACTCTGCATCTGCGTCTGATTTCAAGGTATTCCAATAAGCTACAGCTCGTTCCCATTGGTCAGCTTTAGGTGCGTATTGACGGCCTTTCAGGTACTCAGCCGTTTTTTCATCTGGCGCGATAATGCCAGCGCGTGCGCCTGCTTCAATCGCCATATTACAAATCGTCATGCGGCCTTCCATACTTAAGGCGCGAATCACTTCCCCACCAAACTCAATGGCATAGCCTGTACCGCCAGCGGTACCGATTTTGCCAATCACCGCTAACGCTACGTCTTTTGCCGTCACGCCCTTGCCCAATTGGCCATCCACTTTCACCAACATGCGTTTTGATTTTTTAGCAATCAAGGTTTGTGTCGCCATGACATGCTCAACTTCTGAGGTGCCAATACCGTGTGCCAATGCACCAAACGCGCCATGGGTAGAAGTATGGCTATCACCACACACTACGGTCATGCCAGGTAGTGTGGTACCGTTTTCAGGGCCAATCACATGAATAATCCCTTGGTTGGCGTGCTTAAACGGAAAGTAAACCAACGCACCCGTTTCTTTGATGTTGTTATCCAAGGTTTCCACTTGCAAACGTGAAATCGGGTCTTCAATACCCTTTGCCCAATCTTTTGTGGGCGTGTTGTGGTCAGGGTTGGCCACAATGGTGTCGGCGCGCCATGGTTTACGGCCTGCCAAGCGCAAGCCTTCAAACGCCTGCGGGCTGGTCACTTCATGCACCAAATGTCTATCAATATAAATCAAGCATGTGCCATCCGCATCTTCATGCACAAGATGTGACTCCCATAATTTATCGTAAAGCGTTTTTCCCGCCATGACTAACTCCTTAAATTGACGCTGAATTTTGAAACGATATTGTTAAAACATGTGCAGAATAATCATTTTCCAATACCCTGACAAGACTATCAGTTATACTAGTATTAGAATTAACAGGATAGCTTATGGACAATAGACGAAAAGAGTTGGGTGAGTTTCTGCTCGCCCTACGGCAGCGCGGAACGCCGGAAGAGTTTGGTTTCCCTTCAGGCGCACGCCGCCGTACAGAAGGCCTGCGCCGTGAAGAAGTCGCGCAGCTCGCCGGTATCAGCGCCACCTGGTACACCTGGATTGAGCAAGGCCGTGAAGTGAACATTTCGTCAGAGGCGCTTGATCGGCTAGCACAGGCGCTCAAGCTATCACGCACCGAACGCGCTTACCTGTTCGACATGGCCGATCGCCGCGACCCGCGTGCCAGCGCGGCAGAAGAAGACGCCGTGCCGGAAACGCTGGTCAGTATGCTCGACAACATTAACATCCCCGCTTACATCATGGGCCGCACATGGGACCTGCTGGCCTGGAACCATGCTGCGGAGGTGCTTTTTACCGGCTGGCTGGATAAACCAGTCGTCGGCGACTCAGCCCCCAACTTACTGCGATATGTGTTCCAGAATCCGGATGCAAAACAGTTCGTGGTGAATTGGGAAGTCCGTGCCCGCAGACTGGTGGCGGAATTCAGAGCTGATTGCCGCAGCCGGCTGGAAGAACCGGAGTTGCAGCGGCTGGTCGCAGAGCTATCGCAAACCAGTCCGGAGTTCGAGCACTTCTGGAAACAGCACGACGTATTGGAACGACAAGGCGGCCCTAGGGAATTCAACCATCCGCAACTCGGCATCATCGGCTATCACCAGGTCACGCTGCGGCCGGTGGAACAGGAACAACTTAAGCTGGTGCTATTGCAGCCTTCCTAGTGTGGAAGTGTGGCATCTATTTTCATTGTATAAACCATTGGCCTAAAAGCCGCATCCTGCCTGCCTCGCAGGGCAACACTATTCATAATGAAGCGCGTACGTACGATGATGTCCGCACAGCGGCGAACCCACCTTCGCATTGGCGCTCCAGCGCTAAGCCGCGCCAGCCAACTCGCTTGTTGCCCTCACCTCATCACGCATGAGCTTGTATTCGATAGCATCTAACATGGCGCGCCAGGAAGCATCAATCACATCTGTTGAAACACCCGTGGTTGTCCAGCTTTCATATTGGTCGGCAGATTCAATCAGCACACGCACATTCGCCGCCGTCGCGCGGTCAGAATCGAGCACGCGTACTTTGTAATCAGTCAGCCGCACATGCTTAATCGCTGGGTAAAAGCGCTCCAAGGCGCGGCGCATGGCGTTATCCAGCGCGTTCACCGGGCCATCACCTTCCGCGGCGGTGATTTCCTCTTTACCATCCACCGCGATCTTGATCATAGCTGATGAGTTCACGCCATTCAGTGCAGGCTCGTGGATATTGACCTGATATTCCCTAAATTCGAAAAATGGGCGGAATTTCCCGAGTTGCTTGCGTACCAGCAACTGGATAGAGGCTTCGGCACTTTCGAACTGATAACCTTCATGTTCCAGAGTCTTGATATGTTCCAGAATGCGTTTGGTGTCTGCCGAATCTTTGGCGAGCGAGGCATCTACCTCGTGAATTTTAGACAGCAAGGCGCTACGTCCTGCGACTTCCGACACCAGGATATGACGCATATTGCCAACTTGTTGCGGGTTGATATGCTCATACGAAATCGGGTTTTTGCTCACGGCATCAATGTGCATGCCGCCTTTGTGCGAGAACGCATCGTTACCCACATAAGGCGCCTTGTCATTGAATGGCATATTGGCGACATCGTTCACGTAGCGGGCCGCAGCCGTTAAGTGTGCGATGTTTTGCTGCGGGATACAGGACAAGCCAAGCTTGAGCTGCAGGTTCGGGATGATCGAGCACAGATTGGCATTGCCGCAACGCTCGCCGATACCGTTGATAGTACCTTGCACCTGCACTGCCCCCGCCTGCACCGCTGCGACGGAATTGGCAACCGCCATCTCGCAATCGTTATGGCAGTGGATGCCAATTTGCACTTTCGGGAAACTGGCGGCCACTTTTTGCGTAATCTCAAAGATCTCGTTAGGAAAGGTACCGCCGTTGGTGTCGCACAGACAAAGCACGTCCGCACCGGCATCTGCCGCGGCCTGCAAAGTCTTTATCGCATAATCCGGGTTAGCTTTGTAACCATCGTAAAAATGTTCAGCATCGAATACCACCTCTTTGCCCTGCTGCTTCAAAAAAGCAATGGTATCGGCAATCATGCTCAGGTTTTCCTGCAGCGTGGTGCGCAGAATGTCGGTAACCTGGTAATCCCAGCTTTTACCGAAAATCGCCACCGCGCTGGTATTGGCGCGCAGCAAGGACTTCAGGTTGTTGTCATCCGCCGCATTGACACCCACTTTACGGGTGCTGCCAAACGCGATGATCTTGGAACTCTTGAGCTTCAAAGCGCCGACGCGCTCAAAAAACTCCAGATCCTTTGGATTGGAACCCGGATTACCCGCTTCAATATAGCCAATGCCTAAATCATCCAGACGCTGGACGATCTTGAGCTTATCTTCTACCGTAAAAGAAACCCCTTGCGCCTGCGCGCCGTCACGCAAGGTGGAGTCATAGGCAACAACTTGTCTGGACATAAGAATGGTTTATTTTTTCCGGTTACGCAAATTGGCGGCGATACGCATCCTGAGCGCGTTGAGCTTGATAAATCCGCCGGCGTCTTTCTGGTCGTATGCGCCCGCATCATCTTCAAACGTCGCAATCGTGGAATCAAACAGCGAATCCGTTTTACTGTCGCGTCCTACAATGATCACATTGCCTTTGTACAGCTTCACGCGCACCCAGCCATTCACGGATGTTTGCGTATGGTCAATCAGCGTCTGGAGGGCGATACGCTCCGGACTCCACCAGTAGCCGTTATAAATCAGGCTGGCATAACGAGGCATGAGATCATCTTTCAAATGCGCCACTTCCCTATCCAATGTCAGCGATTCAATGGCGCGATGCGCCTTAAGCATGATGGTACCGCCCGGCGTTTCGTAGCAGCCGCGCGATTTCATGCCCACATAGCGGTTTTCTACCAGATCCAGACGACCAATGCCGTGCTTGCCGCCAAGCTGATTCAACTGGGCGAGCAACTCGTGTGCTTTCAACTTTTTACCATTGAGTGAAACCGGATCGCCGTTCACATATTCGATATCCAGATACTCGGCGGCATCCGGTGCTTTTTCAGGCGAAACACTCCAGCGCCACATTGATTCTTCGGCTTCGGCAGCCGGGTCTTCCAGATGACGGCCTTCATATGAAATATGCAGCAAATTGGCATCCATACTGTACGGGCTGCCACCTTGTTTGTGCTTCATGTCCACAGGAATGCCATGCGTTTCGGCATAGGCCATGAGTTTTTCGCGGCTCAGCAAATCCCACTCGCGCCATGGTGCGATAATATGAATATTCGGGTTGAGCGCATAAGCGCCCAGTTCAAACCGCACCTGGTCGTTGCCTTTGCCTGTCGCGCCGTGCGAGATCGCATCGGCGTTGGTTTCACGTACGATTTCAATCAACCGTTTGGCAATCAAAGGGCGCGCAATCGAGGTGCCGAGCAGGTATTCGCCCTCGTACACCGTATTGGCGCGGAACATGGGAAACACGAAATCGCGCACAAACTCTTCACGCAGATCGTCAATATAGATTTCTTTCACCCCTGCCGCTTTGGCTTTGCTGCGCGCTGGCTCCAGTTCTTCCCCTTGCCCCAGATCGGCAGTAAATGTCACCACTTCGCATTTGTATTCGTCTTGCAGCCATTTCAGAATGACCGATGTATCTAAACCGCCTGAATAGGCCAGTACGACTTTTTTAATTTTGCTCATTGCTTAAATTTTTCCTAACAATAAATATTCCATCAGTGCCTTCTGAACATGAAGACGGTTCTCCGCCTCATCCCATACCACGCTCTGCGTGCCGTCAATCACGTCGCTCGCCACCTCTTCTCCGCGGTGTGCGGGCAAACAGTGCATGAACAGCGCATCTTTATTGGCTGCGCGCATCATGTCGCTGTCCACTTGCCAATCGGCGAAGTCTTTTAAGCGCTCTTCATTTTCAGCCTCAAACCCCATGCTCGTCCACACGTCAGTGGTTAGTAAATCGGCGCCCCGCACCGCCAGCATCGGGTCAGCAAACTCTTCATAATGGTCATGCCCGTATAAATTGGCGCGTTCCGGCTCTACTTCGTAACCCGGCGGAGTGGAGACGTGCACGTTAAAATCCAGCAGTTCCGCGGCCTGCAGCCAGGTATTGCAGACATTGTTGCTGTCACCGATCCACGCCACGGTTTTGCCTTTAATTGGTCCGCGATGCTCGATAAACGTGAAAATATCCGCCAGAATCTGGCAAGGATGGTATTCATTCGTGAGCCCATTAATCACCGGCACGCGTGAGTTAGCTGCAAAACGCTCGATGATTTCCTGTTCGAAAGTACGAATCATCACAATATCGCTCATGCGTGAAATCACTTGTGCCGCATCTTCCACCGGCTCGCCGCGCCCCAGTTGCGAATCGCGTGTATTGAGGTAAATCGCCGAGCCGCCAAGCTGCTGCATGCCTGCTTCAAAAGAAAGGCGTGTGCGCGTGCTGGCTTTCTCAAAAATCATCACTAGCGTCCTGTCCTGCAGCGGCCAATATTGCTTGTAGCTTTTAAATTGGCCTTTAATCCAAGTGGCGCGTGCGAAGATATGATTTAACTCTTCCGTTGTTAAATCGTTAAACTGTAAAAAATGTTTAATGGCCATAATGTTGTTCTACTGGCTTAAAAACTGCTTAATCAACGCTGAAAGACGGGTTGCCAGCTCATTCGCCTCGGCTTTGCTAATCACCAGCGGTGGCAACAAACGCACCACTTTTTCGGCGGTCACGTTAATCAGCAATTTATCTTCTAACGCCATTTTCACCAGTTCGGAGCACGGCCTGTCCAACTCAATGCCAATCATCAAACCTGCATTGCGAATCACCACCACGCCAGCCACGCCATTCAAGGCTGTTTTTAACTGCGAAACAATCAGGTCGCCCATTTGCTGCGCATTCTCGCGCAGTTTTTCGACCTGGATCGCATTCAATGTGGTTAACCCTGCCATGGTTGCCAATGGGTTACCGCCAAAGGTAGAGCCGTGCTTGCCCGGCGTGAATACCTCGGCCGCCGCGCCTTTGGCTACGCAAGCGCCAATCGGCACGCCGGATCCCAGCCCCTTCGCCAGCGTCATCACATCGGGCATCATGTCCGTGTGCTGAAACGCAAACCAGGTGCCGGTGCGGCCTATACCGCTCTGCACTTCGTCCAGCATCAGTAACCAGCCGTTGTCGTCACATACCTTGCGCAGTCCCTCTAAATAGGCGCGCATATCAGCCGGTATATAAACTCCGCCTTCGCCTTGCACCGGCTCGACCAGTATCGCCACCACGTTGTTTTTGCGTGTTGCAATCTGCTTAACCGCTTCCAGATCATCGTACGGCACGCGGATGAAGCCGCTTACCAGCGGCTCAAAACCCGCTTGTGTCTTGCGGTTACCCGTGGCCGAAAGCGTTGCCATGGTGCGGCCATGGAAGGCGCGTTCCATCACGATGATCTCTGGATTGTGAATGCCCTTGTTATGCCCGTAAAGACGCGCCAGTTTAATCGCTGCCTCGTTCGCCTCACAGCCGGAGTTGCAGAAGAACACCTTGTCCATGCCAGATAATTCAGCTAACTTATCAGCCAGTTGTTCCTGTTCGGCAATGTGATAAATATTGGATACATGAATCAATTTTGCCGCTTGCTCGCTAATCGCCTTTGTCAGCTTTGGATGTGCGTGACCCAGGCCATTCACCGCCACGCCTGCCAGTGCATCAAGATATTTGTTACCTGATTCATCCCACAACCATACGCCTTCACCATGTGTGAAAGTAATTGGTTGACGACCGTATGTGTTCATTAAATGCGACATATCAAAATACTCAAAATCCCAAAAGAAAAACGGCGGCTTAAGGCCGCCGTTGTAGCCTTAGCGCTTGTTAGAAGCCTAGTACGGCGCGATGACTCAAACCGTTTGCCATGAAAAACAGCATGGGGATCGAAAGCATCATATTGGTACGGGAGGCCAGCATCGCCACACGGCGTGCCTTAGCTTTTGCCGCATCATCCGCTGGCACCATGCCTAAAATCTTTTGCTGGTTTGGCCAAATGAGCACCCAGACATTAAACAGCATAATAGTGCCCAGCCATGCGCCGATGCCGATACCCTCATAACCGTTGCGCAGCATGAATGCATCACCCAGATTGGCGCCAAGCAGAGCCGCGCCAGCCAGCCAGGTTACCACTGCCGACCAGCGGAACCATAACAGCGCACGTGGCGCCACGTGCTTGGTAATGCCGGCCGCCGTGCCGTCAGCACCTGCATCTTTAAGTGCGGCCATTTGCACCAGATTAAAGTAGTAAAGCAGGCCAACCCATGTAATGCCCGCAAGAAAGTGAATCCATCGCGCTAATGCTGGTACCAGTTCCATCTTACACCCCTGTCAGTAAAAAGTTTTTCAAAAATAATACCAACACTACTGTGAGTATCAGTCCGGAAATAATCGTACCCGCTACTGACTCTAATGGATTTTTCATTGCAATCGCTCCTTAATAGATTTTTTTAATTCAGCTACCCGCGAGATTAACGCAAAAGCCGCAATTTAGCAAGATTTTGCACACACTACACGCACTTAATGACAATTTTGCGCAGCCTCCAAAAATGGTTTAATCCGTGCCTGCGTATCGGGGTGCGACGCTAACATTTCGAAGACGGGATCAGTGCGTTGCCGCGGAGGAGCTTTTTGTGCCGCTTTATTATTGCCGCCCCCTTCCGATTGGGTCTGCAGGCGCTGCAAAATATCTGCAAACGCTTTGGGTGGCAGACAAGCTTTCTGCATGGCATCGAGCGCAAACACATCCGCCTCGGTTTCGTGCTCACGCGAGTAGCGCATTTGCATTAATGCCGCAGGCAAGCCGGAAGCCACCGAACTGACATCGCCCGTGATAGCTGCCAGAATCAGGCCTGACAGCACGCCCTGCAGGCTCTGCCTGAACGCATGGCGCTGCTTAACGTGCCCCAATTCATGCGCCAAAATGGAAATGATTTCTGCGTCATTTTTTGATAAGGCAATGATTTCATCCGTCACCACCATGATGCCGCCCGGCAGCGCAAACGCATTGGCTCCGATTACGCCGCCTTCCCTGAATTCCAGCCGGTAATGCGGACAATCCTGCATGGCCGCACAAAGTTTTTTTAACGCTGCCATAATGCTGTCTTTGCGCACCTGCGCAGTTTTGCTGGGTGAAAAATATCCGAAACTGCTATCTAAACCTTCTAAAGCCTGCTCGCCTAAATTAGCCTCCATCGCTGGCGGCGTGGCGTCTGCGACGTATTCCGCCAACTTTGGCACACCAAACTGCAAAAACAGCCAGCCTGCAACCACGGTAGCTAATAGCGAAGCAAGCACCCAGCCCAGATGATTTTCCAGATAATGCAAAGCAGACCAGAATGCACTTGATTTAGAAGGCATTGCCGCTTCCAGTTCACTGATGTCCAGCGCCTCCAGCCTGCCGCCATTGGGCAGATCGATCAAACGTTTGGCACCACCCAGCCTGGCCTGCACATCCAGATCGGCCAAAGCAAAAACAAGGGTTTCGCCATTTATCTCAAAAGCGATGTTTTTGGCATGCCCTGCAACCCGCACCAATACTGGCTTGTGGCGGGCATTCACACCATCGAAATAATCTGCCTGGAATGTCATACCTTAACCAAATGACAAGTCCACGTCGAACATATCGGCGAGCTCTTCGCCCGTAGCTTTCACTTCCGCCTTTTTATCACCGATAAACCGGTCAAAATCCACGTCACCCACAATCTGCAATTTTGAAATGCGATATTTCGCCATGCGCACTTGCGCCCATGGCGTGGCCAAGCCAAAAGTCAGCATAATCGTCAGAATATTGGTGAAATACAGCCAGATGAAGTCGCGCGCGCGCAAACTGCTTTTAAATGACAGCTTGTCCAGCGTTGTGTTATTCCACACCAGATTGCCGATACGCGCCTGTAGATAGCCATAAAAGCTGAAAATGACCAGCGCATACAATGCAAATACAGGCACCATATACAGCAACATGCCTGGGTGCTCGAACATGTCGCGCATTTTGTCCTGTTTGCGCCGCTCGCGCTCCTGCCTCATTTCTTCCATGGTTTTTTCTTGAGCAACCGCTTCCTCCTGCGCTGCCGGCGCTGCCTGTGTTTCTTCTGCGCTCTGTTCAATTTGCGCTTCCGGCTGCGGCATCTCAGCTGCTTGCTTGATTGGCGGCGGTTCAATTTTAACCAGGCTTGCCGCGCCAGGTGTCGCATGAGCCGCGGCCTTTTTAACATAGTGCTGATATGCTGGAATAGCTATTGCCGCAAGAATGGCGATGATTAAAATCGGTATCAGCATTAATTTCAGGTAAACCTTATAGAATTCCTTCACCCTCGGCTGCATCACAAATGGGCTCAAGCCAAACTTGTGGTTGTTTACCGAAAACTGTTTTCGCTCATGTGCCGCATAGGGCGCGCCCAAGCCAAACGTCAACAGAGTGACCAGCGGCAAAACAATATAGACACGGGTTGCGCCCCGCAGCGTTCCTACAAAATCAAAGCGCAGGCCGCGATGGCTGGTGTTGTGGGCATTAAACAGCGAGCCGCGCACTACCAGCCAGGGCAATGCGGTAAACAGTATCAGCATAAATAAAGCGGGCAGGATCGGATGGACATTGGCGCTCATGCTGTAACCCACAAAAAATACAAAGGCAATGATGCGCCCTTTCAGAATCGCGGTTGGTTTGGCGTGATAGTCGAAACCGACGTTTTGAATCAAGGTGTTGTTATAGAAATACTTTTTGCGGCGGACTTTCGCCCAGGCGGAATAGATGCCCAGGGTAAGGAGCGTAAGCAGCAGATTGACGATCCAGATGCCAAAATATTCTGATGCCTTGCCTTGAAAAACAATCGGCGTGAGTGTTTGGTTCGAGTTTTCCACCCTAATTCTTCCCAGATTTTTTTATAATTGGAGATTGGAGTGTAGCCGATTTCATGCATTTGGTATATTTGGCTTTTTATTCCTCTGCCACGCTTTTTTATTTATTTTTTGTGCATTTTATCTAGGCATTTCAACAGGTTTAGGGCAAAATTCACTTTTTTTGAATCCCGAAAAAATTTACGTTTTTTATGTCTTCTGTCGCATTCTTCCCTAGAAGAGAAAACCCGCATTTGCAAACGCAGCTTCCCGTTGAGTGGTACACCAGCGCCGATATTTACGCCATTGAACAGGCACATTTATTTGCAAAAGCGCCCAAATATATCGGCCACAGTTGCATGGTGCCTAATGCAGGTGATTTCTATACGCTTGGCTGGAAGCGCAATGCCAAAACACTGGTGAACCAGAAGGGCGAAGTTTCACTTATCAGCAATGTCTGCCGGCATCGCCAGGCAATCATGCTGGATGGTAAAGGCAATACCAGCAATATCGTGTGCCCATTGCACCGCTGGACCTACGACCTGGACGGCAAACTGCTGGGTGCGCCGCATTTTGAGCAGAATCCTTGCCTGCATTTGAACAAGACGCCGCTTGAAAACTGGCAGGGCATGTTGTTTGAAGCGCCACATCACATTGCGCATGAACTTGAACAGCTAAGCTGCAAGCAGGATTTCGATTTCTCCAACTACCATTTTGACCATGCGCATATAGACCATTATCAATTCAACTGGAAAACCTTTATCGAGACGTATTTAGAGGATTACCACGTGGGGCCATTTCACCCGGGACTGAACCAGTTTGTAGACTGCGGTGACCTGCACTGGGAGTTCGGCGAGAATTTCAGCGTACAGACCGTCGGCTACAAGCCCATGCAGGATCGGCAGCTGTCGCCGGTCTATCAGCGCTGGCAACAGACTGTCACGCAATATCATGGCGACAAGCCGCCCAAACTGGGCGCCATCTGGTTTGCCTATTACCCATTCCTGATGATTGAATGGTATCCCAACGTACTCGTCATCTCGCACATCATTCCCACCGGGCTAGATACCTGCAGCAACGTCGTGGAATTTTATTATCCGGAAGACATCGCCTTGTTTGAGCGCGACTACATTGCAGCGCAGCAGGCCGCCTATATGGAAACCGCAGTGGAAGACAATGAAATTTGCGAACGCATGCACAAAGGCCGCCAGGCGCTTTACGCACAGGGCGTTGATGAACGCGGCCCTTATCAACACCCGATGGAAACGGGTCTGGAACATTTTCATCTTTGGTATCGCAAGCAGATTGAGCCGCATTTGTCGCCAGACAGCGCACGATGAAATTTCCTGATTCGCTGCCAAACCTGCGCAGCTTGTGGATGCTGGTAGCCGCGCTGGGTTTTGCCATTATGGGCACGCTGGTGAAAATCGGAGCGGCTAAATTCAGCAGTGCAGAACTGGTGTTTTATCGTTCAGCCTTTGGGCTACTGGTAATTTACGCTTATATTCTCACCAGGCAATTGCCGCTTAGCACGCCCGTGATGGCAAAACACATGTCACGCGCTTTGGTAGGCTTTGCGTCGCTGGTTTTATTTTTCTATGCCATTGCGCATTTACCGCTCGCCACAGCGATCACGCTGAACTATACCTCGCCTTTGTTTCTGGCGCTGTTTATGCCGTTTTTACTGCAAAGTGAGCATCAGACGAGTTTGGCTAAAAAAGGGTTATATTTGGCAATAATGCTAGGGTTTGTCGGCGTGGTACTGTTGCTACAACCCACATTTCATCGTGAAGACAGCCTGGCAGGCGCGATGGGGCTGCTTTCCGGCGCCGGCGCGGCCCTGGCCTATGTACATGTAAAGCAGCTGGCAAACGCGAATGAGCCGGATTGGCGCACCGTATTTTATTTCACCCTGATCTCTACCATAGGCGGTGGCCTCTGGATGCTGTTACAGCATTTCACGCCGATTGGCTGGCAGGATATGCCGCTTTTATTGGGTTTGGGTGTTTCTGCCACAATTGCGCAGTTGGCGCTGACGCGTGCCTATCGTACTGGCAATACGCTCACCGTGGCGAGTTTGGCCTATGTGACGGTGGTGCTGGCCAGTTTAATCGGCATTTTGTTATGGCAAGAACAGCTTTCATTTTCGGAATGGCTGGCTATCGGTTTAATCATCCTGAGCGGCATTATTAGCGTACATGCAACACATACCACAAAATAATGTGGTCAGCCGCTTTCATCACCACAAAGCTCTAGACATTTCAATGAGTTAGCAGTAATCTGAACTTTCCCCGTTAAAAACGCAGGCTTAGTTTTAATGGTTAACCCCTTTATAATTTTTAGAACTATTGCATTGCTTGCAGCCTTTTGTCTGCTCAGCGGTTGCCTGGGCGGTACAGTTGCGCAGCAAATCGCGCGCTCCATCGCCACCAGCGTTGCGGATAAGGCCGTGGCCAAGGCGATGGATGTTGACGAAGGAAGCAGCAACCGCGAACCCAAGAGCATAAAGCTTAAAGACACACAACCTGATGATGTCTGGGTTGCGATGGCCACTTCCGGGTTTCAGGAAGTCAAACCGATAGCAGAACCTTTGCCGGAACAAGCTGAAGAAACCGAAACGCCGATTCAGGTGATACAAAGCAGCAAGCTGGTACGTGTCGAACTATTCAACCTGCTCATCGGAGAAGAAAAAGCAGCCGTATACGAAAAAGCGCGTTTGATGGGTGCTACCAGCCTGCCAAAACAGCAAGAGTGGCAACGCTGGGCGGTAGCCACAGGCGCGATAAAATCTAGCGCTGAGAACGAGAACGGCAAAAAAATAATCACTTTTCTGATCCCGCCGGATTTTGGTAAATTGCCCAGCGGCGCAATCGCTGTAGTGGAACTGGCAACCCCAGGCGAACTCAATGTTGCGCGCTACAAGACCAACGAAGACAAAGCAATACTTAAGGCTCCAGCAAACCGCTTCGCATCGCAATCAGCGCGATTTCAGCTGAATTATTAGCGTTCAGTTTCTGTTTGATGTTGTATAAATGCGTGCCCACCGTGCGCGGGCTTAGAAACAGCGCTTCTGCAATCTCGTTGGTGGTTTTGCCTTTTGCCAGTGACATAAATACTTCAAATTCGCGCTCGCTCAGTACATCCACCGGGCTTTGCTCGCCGGATAACTGCTGAATCGCCATTTGCTGCGCCACGCTGGCTTCGAGATATTTTTTGCCGCTTGCAACAACGCGAATCGCCTTAATCAACTCCTCGGCAGCCGACCTTTTCGTTAAATAGCCCACCGCGCCAGCATTCAATACACGCTTGGGATGCACGGAATCTTCATGCGCAGAGAGCACCAGAATTTTGGCATGGCTTTCTTTTGCTAAAATGCGCTCTATCGCCTCCAGACCGCCCATGCCAGGCATGGTGATATCCATCACCACCACGTCCGGCTTGTGCTCCATATAAGCCTTAATCGCAGTTTCGCCATTTTCCGCTTCGGCGACCACTTTTATATCCGAAGCGGTTTCCAGCAGCATCTTAAAGCCCATGCGTACCACCGCGTGGTCATCAACCAGCATCACGTTAATTTGGCTCATGCCGACTCACCCTCTGTTTTGATCGCCTGTGGAATATTAATACGAATTACCGTGCCGCGCTGTGTCGACGCCGGATCAGTTTCAGAATCCACGCTAAAACTGCCATGCAACCCCTGCACACGCTCACGCATACCAATTAACCCGAAATGATTGGCAAAATGATTGTTTCGTTCAAGCTCATCCATATCCATACCCGAACCATTATCTTTAATCGTAAGCTGCAACGCCCCTGTTTCGGTAGCCGCCAGATCAATATCAATCATCGTGGCTTCGGCATGCTTAATCACATTATTGATCGCCTCCTGCACTATTCGATAAATATTGATGTTCAAAGTTTCGCCGAGTGCATCCAAGTTGCCAGACAAGCTTAAATTGATCGTCAACTCAGGATATTGATTCTGATAGAAATTAACCGCATCGCGCAGCGTTTCACTCAAGCCCAGGTTGTCCAGCGCTCCAGGACGCAACTGGCGGATAATATTGTGCATGCCATCATAGATATGATTGGCGGCGGCCACAATGGTTTGCGCGCTTGCTTCCACTTCAGGCACTTTGCCCCTGGTTTTATTGGCAATCGCCACGGCAAAGGTTTTAATCGCCGTCACATACTGGCCCAGTTCGTCGTGCAACTCGCGCGCGAGGCTTCTGCGTTCATCTTCAATATGGCTTTGTATCAGCTGCGTAAGCTGGCGGTTTTCTTCCAGCTGCCGCTCTATCGCCAGCGATTCCGCCATGCGGTTCAAACTATGCCCGATGCGATCGAATTCCGGTAATTTAAAGGCTGGCAAGCGCGTGGTTAAATCACCCTGCTCTATACGGTTGATGGAGGCCAGAATGCGATTTACCGGCCTGAGCGAATGGCTTAGCAGCGCGTATACCATGCTGTTGAGCAATATAAAAAAACCTAAGCCGATCCACATCAACTGGCTAAACCCAGCCCACGCCTCACGTATCGAACCTGCCGCGCTGGATGAAACCACCAAGGTGCCGTAGCGGATTTTCCGCTCTACGGTTTCTGTCGCGGGCGCTACCAGTTTCACAAACCAGTCCGGCGGATGCACTTCAGTGCGATAGGTGGATTCCGGCGATTGATATATGACATTGCCGCGTATATCGTACAGCACGATATTGCTGCTGCGCACATAGCCCAGCGACTGTAAAAATTGCTGCAGCACCACATGTGTAGGTCCCATATCCGGGTTCATTGCGGAGCTGATAATGATGGTATCCAGCAACTGCACCGTGACGCGGCTGGCGGCCTCTACCCGCTCGCGAATCGAAATGCGTGTATCGTTCACCAGTATCGTGCCCACCACCAGTATAAAAGCCAGCGACAGCAAGGTAATCAGCAGATTTAAGCGGAACCTTAAACTCATATCCTACCCGAAAAATAAACATGCAAGTTTGAGGCAATATGTGCAAAAACAGCAAGCGTAAAAATCATTAAATCTGTTATTTCCCAAATCTACTAATCTTTAATCTCGATATTCTTGTACTCGGCGGGCACAGGCGGATATGCCAGTTTCAACCCTTTAAGCGCATTTAGCAAAAGCCTGGAAATAAGTAAATTGCGGTTGGTTTTGGAATCTGCCGGTACCACATACCAGGGCGCATAATCGGTCGAAGTCGCGCGCATCGCGCTCTCGTAAGCCTGCATGTATTTATCCCACAAATCGCGCTCTTTCAGATCGTTCGTGTTAAATTTCCAGGTTTTGGTTGGGTCATTCAGGCGCTCCAGCATGCGCTGTTTTTGCTCCTGTTTCGAGATATGCAAATAACACTTGATGATCACCGTGCCGGTTTCGGTAAGCATGCGCTCAAAATCGTTAATCTGTGCATAACGGCGCTCGCACTCCGCAGCATCAATCCAGTCGTGCACTTTCACAATCAGCACATCTTCATAATGGCTGCGGTTAAAAATCACAATCTCACCCTTTTGCGGCACCTGGGCATGCACCCGCCACAAGTAATCGTGCGCCAATTCTTCCGGTGTTGGCGCTTTAAAACTCGCCAAACGTATACCTAAAGGATCGCACTCGCTAAACACATGCTTTATCGTGCCATCCTTGCCGCTGGCATCCATGCCCTGAATCAGCAGCAATACCTTATGTTTGGCCTGCGCGTGCAGAATATCCTGCAGAGCATTGATCTCAGTCGCCAGCTTTTCAAGCTCCATCGCATCTTGTGCTTTATCGCCAGTGCGTTCAGATTTATCGTCGGATTTATAATTTTTCAACGAAAACTTTTTAGGGTTAACGCGATATTGGTCTAAATTGGCCATATTTGACTTTCTAACAATTACTGCTAATTTAACACATCCAACGGGCTGCTCACGCCTTTGCCACCTTTGTTCAATACATGCGTATAAATCATGGTAGTCGCCACATTTTCATGCCCCAGCAGCTCTTGCACGGTGCGGATATCATAACCACCCTGCAGCAGATGCGTGGCAAAGCTGTGCCGTAAAGTATGCGGCGTGGCAGGTTTGGTAATGCCCGCGCGGCGGCATGCCGCCTTAATAGCGCGCTGTATCGTCTCATCGGCCAGATGATGGCGCCGCACCTTACCGGAACGCGGGTCTGTTGAAAGCGTTGTAGAGGGGAACACATACTGCCAGCCCCACTCCTTGCCTGCGTTCGGGTATTTTCGCTCTAAGGCATAAGGCAAAAACACCTCTCCCCCGCCGCTCGCCAAATCTTGTTCATGCAAATGTTTTACTTGCAGCAAATGTCCGCGCAGCGGCTCTATCGCCATCTTTGGCAACATGGTCACACGGTCTTTAAAGCCTTTGCCCTCGCGCACCAGAATCTCGCCACGCTTCAAATCCACATCCTTCACCCGCATGCGCAATACTTCCATCAAACGCAAGCCGGAGCCATACAACAAACTAGCCGCCAGCCAATGCACGCCTTGCAACTGGCCTAACAATGCGCGCACTTCATCGTTATCCAGCACCGTTGGCAATCTGCGCGGCTTTTGCGCCTGCTCTACGTTATCCAGCCAAGGCAGCTCCTGCCCCAGCACATACTTATACAAAAACAGCAAAGCACTACGCGCCTGGTTTTGCGTGCTGGCAGAAACATGGCCATCCACCGCCAGATGCGTTAAAAACGCCTCAACCTCCGGCGCGCCCAATTCGCCGGGGTGCCGCTTGCCGTGAAACAAAATGAAGCGCTTAACCCACTGCACATAGGCCTCTTCCGTTCTTATGCTATAGTGCTTTAAACGGATTTTGTTGCGGACAGAATCTAAAAACGGGGATTGCGATGCCATATGGTATTGACTATAGTTTAAAGGCTCCCTATTATTGACCTAATTTGATGATATGACAAGAAAAATGAAAAATAATACGCTCGTTTACACACCGTCATTGGGACGGTTACTTAATAGTTAGAGAAAGCTAATCATGATCACACATTCGCTGAAACTTCTTATCAAGTCTTCGCAACTCCCAGTTCGTGAATACGTTAGAAATCTGGAAGCGGAAAATACGAAACTGCAAAAGCAAATTGCTAAACTTGAGTGTAATAATATTTCTCAAAAGCATGAAGTTTCCGCCCTCAAACAAAAGTTGAACGCATATCTTAAAAAAGGTCATGTCACAGTTGTCCTTAATAAATTTGATGCAAATCTCTAACCCCTCATTCAAGCGGGACGCTTAACAGCGCCCCTTAATTTAACGTTATGCATTTACCAACTAAACCCCATCCCATTCTTGCAAGTTTCATGGCAAGCGCTGTAGCACTATTGCCTCTGCTGGCAATGATGGCACTCGAAATCGCATACCCCGACGAAACGGATGATTCTGGTTTCCGTGGTGCTGCCATTGCCATTGGCATAATGCCTTTTCTCTATATCATTGTGGTGCCTGTTTGTTACGTTATCGGCACTGCTCTCGCGTCGTTTGGCATGCATCGTCTTGGCCGGTTCATGCTAGGGTCTGCCGCAATCGCGAGTCTTCTTGGGGTTCTTGCGGGGGTTCTGCTCAGCTTCCCGTCACGCTTCGGCTTTAATGATGTAGTGCTATCCAGTCTAATAGCGGTCACATTGTTTCTTATATCTGCTCTGCCAGCTGCTCTTTGCTGGTGGTTTCTCGCGGTTCGTCCGCATAACCCATCATTCAAGCGGGACGCCTAACGGCGCCCCTTAATTCAAACGTTAGGGTTTATGAATCCATCTGAGCACATTATGGGAAGTGAGAAGCTGATTGCCGCCCTCGGCGAGTGGCCATCATTTCATGACGCAGAGGTTGTTCTTTTTTCTGTTGAAAGAGCTCTTCCTGTTAAAGTTGGTTACAACATTGCACGGCTTGTAATTCATCTACGCCGTTATGCTTCTACAGGCGAAGGTACTGCAAATTATCAAATGGTTTTAGCCAAAAGCGTTCTTGCTAAATTTGTTTTTTCATTAGCATGCAATCTTGAGTTATTTGATTTTAACCATCAAAACGTCATTGATTCTTTTACTGTTTCGCCCATCCAAACAGATGAGCTAGCCAATTTATCCGTTAATATTGAATCTATCTGGGGTTTTGGTGGTTCTTTCCATTGCTCTGCTGTGGAGCTTGAATCAGTTGAGGTTTTGCCAATTGTTTAACCCTAACTCATCATTCAAGCGGGACGCCTAACGGCGCCCCTTAATTCAAACGTTAGGGTTTTCATTATGGGATTGCTCGATGGACTCGAAAAACTGATTAACGAGCACGGTTCGGCTACGATATTGAAGGAGCGCATTGCGCTTCTTAACGACCAGCATGCGCTTGTCGAAAAGCAAGCCGCTGCGCTTAAGGAGCAAATAACGCACCTTCAAGGCGAGAATGAGCGTCTTAAGCTCGATAAACAGCAGCTGCAACAACAGATAAAAACACTGGAATCTTCTCATAACATAAACCCTCACAATTACGTCTGCGACCACTGTGGCAGCGATAATCTAAATAGAGCTGGCAGCAGACCAGACCCAACATTCGGCGATTTAGGCATAAAGCAATCTTTATTTAACTGCTTATCATGCGGCAAGCAAAGTGCATTTACACAAAATCCCTAACCTATCATTCAACCCCGACCGCGCCTACAGCGCGGCGGGTTAATTCAAACGTTAGGCGTCTAAAAAAGAAAGAAATCAACATGAAGTTGCTTCCGATTCTTGCCGCTGGCTTTGCATATTTTGCGCTTGGGGGCCTTTGGTTTACGCCGTTATTTGGCAGGCAGTGGGACAAAGCCGTTGGCTTTGAACGCCCGCCAAAATGGCGGCCTAGCACCATTTACTACGTTGGCCCACTATTGGGTTGCCTGGTGGCGGCATTTGCAACCGCTTACCTTGCACAGCTTGCTCAAGCGCAGTCGCTCGAGGACTACTTAAGAATTGGGTTTCTGGCTGGCATAGGGTACGGTACACCGATTACTGCGGTAAATGCCATCGCCCCGAACATGCGGCATCCTGGGCTGTATGCTGCCGTTGTAGGTTCTTACCACTTAGCAGGCCTGGTGCTTTGCTCCGCGGTTTTACATTGGCTCTCGTAGCAAAGCCTCAAGCAAGCCACGCATAACTTGCTGCTCAAGCTGCAAAATGCCGCGCATTAGAGCACATCCTCAATACTTGATTTTTGTATGAAAAAGGTATATTTTATATACCATGATAGTATTTGAATTTGACGAAGCAAAAAGTCAGGCGAATCTTCTTAAGCATGGTATCAATTTCATTGATGCTCAGGATTTATGGAATGATCCAAGGTTATTGGAAATCCCCGCTAAAACCGAAGATGAACCAAGATATCTGATGATAGGGCTGATTAACAAGAAACACTGGTCAGCAGTTATCACCTATAGAGGCACAAATATTCGACTTATTTCTGTTCGTCGCTCACGCACCGAGGAGGTTGCATTATATGAAAGCTAAAGATTTTGAACAGCAGTTTGACGAGAATGTTGACATTACAGCCTCGCTGGATTTGTCAAAGGCAAAACGCGTATTGCAAGAGCAAAAGCGCGTGAATGTTGATTTTCCAACATGGATGATTGAATCCCTGGATCGGGAGGCTGAAAAACTTGGGGTTACGAGGCAGTCCATTATTAAAGTGTGGCTTGCCGAGCGTTTGGAAAAATCTACTCTAACGCCTCCATCAAGCGGCACGCGCTAAACGCGCCCCTTAATCAGACGTTTTTTCTTCAAAACCATCGCCCTGCAGCCC